>Ga0209483_1000663_pt1 | contig 28720 bp, 28 predicted proteins | sample NGEPerA_FD_184508 | JGI IMG/M metagenome (GOLD analysis project Ga0209483, IMG submission 184508) | Arctic peat soil microbial communities from the Barrow Environmental Observatory site, Barrow, Alaska, USA - NGEE PermafrostL2-A... | ecosystem: Environmental > Terrestrial > Soil > Wetlands >... | reverse complement strand
CAACGGCATCATGACCATCTTTGGCAAATTGCAGGCGCTGTTCAAGGTGGCCAGCAAAGCCAAGCCCGGCCAGCCCGCCAAGGATGATTCGTATGTGCTGGCCGAGGGTGAACGGCAGGATGAAATCGAAGTCGTTAAAATCAATCAGGCGGATGGCATCGTCACCTTCGACAATCACGGCACCGTTCAGGAATTGCCGCTGGTCGCCGCCAATCCAACTACGCCCGGAACCGCACCCGGCGGAGTGATGCCTGCGGGCCGAGGCTTCAAACCAGCCATTAATCCCCGGCCAGCCGCGATGCCGGCCGCCCTGCGCGGAGGCGCGCCTGGCATGAATATGAACGCCGGCAATCCCGGCATTGGTGCGAATGCCAGCGGGCCGGATGCTGGCGGCAATAACCTTCAACCGTCCGGCTCTCAACCACCCAATAACATAGAGGATCAAGTGATGAACGCAGCCAGGGAAATGGCCATCATTGAACAAAACCGGATTGACACCCAGCCATTGGTTGACCAAGGGTTGATGCCGCCGCTGCCACCGACGCTTTTGACGCCGCCGGATGCGAGAGCAGCAGATGGTTCGCCGCTGATTGTTCCTTCGACATCACCCGTGCTGCCGCCGGCCTCCGGACATTAACCCGCTTTCACGGTGGCGGCAGGATGTAACCGCCGAATCAACCGGGCAGTGAAGCGGCGTGAACGCCGTGCATCCGGGCGCAAGCGTGGAAAAAACGAGCGGATTGGACGAGATTGTGCCGGCGAAATGCCGCTCACCAGGCCCGCGCGTATTGGTTCGGCGGGATTAATTTGTGTCCGAGCGCCTTGGCGGCGTGCGCGGGCCAATAGGGATCCACCAGCATTTGCCGCGCGAGCAGCACCACATCGGCCTGGCCGAGGCGCACGATGTCATCCGCCTGCTTCGGTTCCGTGATGAAGCCGACCGCTGCCGTTGTGATGTCCGCGCCGTGGCGGATTTTTTCGGCGAACGGCACCTGATAGCCGGGTGCCACGGTAATTTTCGCGTCCGGCACCACGCCGCCGGAACTGCAATCCATCAAGTCCACGCCTTCCGCCTTCAGCAACTTCGCCAGCGCGATGCTGTCTTCGATTTGCCAGCCGCCGGGCATCCAGTCAATCGCCGAAATGCGCACGGCCAGCGGCAGTTTGTCCGGCCAGACTTTTCGCACGGCGCGTGTGGTGTCGAGCAGCAGACGGATGCGATTTTCAAAACTGCCGCCGTATTGGTCCGTGCGGCGATTAACGAGCGGCGAAAGAAATTCGCTGAACAGATAACCGTGCGCCGCGTGCAGCTCCAGCCATTCAAAGCCCGCCGTCAACGCACGTTTCGCTGTCGCGACAAAATCATTTTGCACGCGGGCGATGTCCGCCTCCGTCATCGCGCGCGGAACTTTCGCCAAATCGCCGCCGAACGCGATGGCGCTTGGCGCAATTGTTTCCCAGCCACCTTGGGCCTCGGACAAATGCGCGCCGCCGCGCCACGGCAAATCCGCCGACGCCTTGCGGCCTGCGTGCGCGATTTGAATTCCCGCCACCGCGCCGTGCGCCTTCACGAACTGCGCGATGCGCGCGAGCGGTTCGATGTGTTGCTCGCCCCAAAGTCCCATGCAGCCCGGCGTGATGCGGCCTTCCGGCGCGACCGCCGTGGCTTCGACGATGACCAGTCCCGCGCCCCCGACCGCGCGCGAACCGAGATGGACAAAATGCCAGTCGTTCGCCACGCCGTCCGCCGCCGAATACTGGCACATCGGCGAGACGCCGATGCGATTGCGCAGCACGACCGAGCGGAGCGTGAGCGGTTGAAACAGATGCGGGACAGAAATTTTTTCCATTGCGCGGACAAAATAGGTCAGAACGGAAAAAGTGCAAGCCGCGGCGCGACTTGAAAATTTCCACGGACTGTTTATTCTCTGCTCATGTCAAAGAAAAATCCTCGCGTTGATGCCTATATCGCCGAGGCCGCCGGCTTTGCCCGGCCCATCCTCAACCGCCTCCGCAAACTCGTCCACGCCGCGTGCCCGGACGTGAGGGAGACGATGAAATGGAATGCGCCGTTTTACGAGCACAAGGGAATTTTGGTTTGCACGCCGGCCTTCAAAAAACATTGCGCGCTCATTTTTTGGAAAGGCAGACTGTTTTTAGGCAAAGAGCGGGGGAAATTTCGCCGCATCACTTCTTCCGCTGATTTACCGGGCGACAAAATCCTGACCGGCTACCTCCAAAAAGCCGTCGAACTCAACGAGGCGGGAATCAAAAGTCCCGCCCCGAAGAAATCCAAGCCGAAGAAAATTATTGTGCCGGATTATTTTCTGGCCGCGCTGAAGAAGAATAAAAAAGCGCTCGCCACGTTCGGAAATTTCAGTCCCAGTTGCCGGCGCGAATATGTCGGATGGATCGTCGAAGCCAAACGCGACGGGACGCGCGCCAGGCGCATCAAGATCGCCATCGAAGGGATTGCCGCAGGCAAAACACAAAGCTGGAAATATCGCCAATGAAAAATTATCCAATCATCTGTGTGGCCGTGTGGTTGTTTTACGCGGCCGCGATGGCTCAATCAACCAACCCGCCGCCAGCCGCACGCGCATCGCGCCCGCCGCCGCCCACGCGCGATCCGCACACGCCGGGTTATGTCACGGCGACGGAATTGCCCGACGGCGCCGTTCCGCCGACGGACGCGAATGGAAATTTTATCATCGGCCCGACGCACAATCCCTCACCTGAAATGGCCGTGCAGACTAACGTGCCACAAGGAACCGTGTTCAACTTAACGATGAGTTCGGCGGACAGCAAAATTTATCCCGGCATCGCGCGCGAGACTGGCACGTTTGGAACGCCTGATCCCAATGACCCCGCCAAACTGATTGTGACCACGAGTCATTCTGCTTCTTACACGCGCCACGTCGCGGTTTATGTTCCCAAACAATATGTTCCCGGCACGACCGCACCGTTCATGGTCGGCGCGGATGGACCGGATAAATTTTTATTCACCGCTTTGGATAACTTGATTGCAGAGAAAAAAGTTCCCGCGATGATTGCCATTTCCATCGGCAACGGCAGCGGCGACGCGCAAGGCAGCGAACGCGGACTGGAATACGACACGATGTCCGGGCGCTATGCCGAATTTGTGGAGCAAGAAGTCTTGCCGCTCGTGGAAAGCAAATGCAGCGTCAAGCTGACCAAAGATCCCGACGCCCGCGCGACGATGGGCGGCAGTTCCGGCGGTTCGTGCGCGCTGATCATGGCGTGGTATCATCCGGAACTTTACCATCGCGTGCTGACTTATTCCGGCACCTATGTGAATCAGCAGTGGCCGCCGAATGCTGGGACTCCACATGGCGCGTGGGAATTTCATGAACATCTCATCGCGAACAATCCCGTCAAGCCGTTGCGAATTTGGATGGAAGTTGGCGACCGTGATTTATTTAATCCGAATTCCGTGCGCGACAAAATGCACGACTGGGTTGTGGCCAATGAGAACATGGCACGAGTCCTCGCCGCGAAAAATTATCGTTACCAGTTTATCTTCGCCCGCAACGCCGGACATACCGACCGCAGCGTGAAACAACAAACGTTACCCGAAGCGTTGGAATGGTTGTGGCAGGACTACAAGCCCGTGACGAAGTAACGCCGAAACTCACCAAGGACGCGAGCCTTTGAATTTCATTTTCCCGCGCGGATTTTCTTCCCGCACATTTCCGGCTCGCACACGCATACTGAACGGCGGCTCGATTTCAGGAGGAAGCGTCATTGGTGTCGGCATTGGTTCAGAAATCGCCGGTCCAGCATCCAAAGTCGCGCCGATCACCGCGAGCAATTCACTCCGGCCCTGTGCCGTCGTTGCCGAACAGCGGTAAATCTCCGGCAATTTTTCAAACCATCCGGCGATGCGCGCCGTGAACGCCGCGATGTTCGCCGCCGTTTCTTCCGGCGTGCCGCGATCCGTCTTGGTGAAGACGAGCACGAACGGCACGGAATTGCGCGCGAGCCATTCTACGAACTCCAAGTCAATCTCCTGCGGCGCCAGCCCGGAATCGAGCAGCGCGAAGACGCAGCAGAGGTTCGGGCGATGCTTCAGGTAACGCGCCACCGCCTGGTTGAACCGCGCGCGCTCGTGCTTCGCGCCGGCGGCGAAGCCGTAGCCCGGCAGATCCACCAGCCGCCACGTCTTGCTCATCGTGAAAAAGTTGATGAGCTTGGTGAACCCCGGCGTCGTCGAGACGCGCGCCAAAATCCCCTTGCCCGCGAGCATGTTCAGCAGCGACGACTTGCCGACGTTCGAGCGGCCGATGAAGGCGAACTCCGGCAACGACTCGTCCGGGCACGAATCCAGGTCCGGCGCGCTGCGATCAAAAATGGCGGATGAAATGTTCACGATGAAAAACCGATTGCCCATTGTCGCAGCAAATGCGTTTCGGTGATACAACCAATTTTGGGATTGGGAATGATGCCTATTGGAAAATCCGTTCTTCTGCGCTAAATTCCCGCATGAAATTAAAACTTGCCGCCAAAAAAATCGAATCGCCCGGCGTCGAATCGTTCATCTTCACGCCGGAAAAACCACTCGTCTGGAAAGCCGGACAATTCCTGCATTACGTCCTCAACCATTCCAGCACCGATGATCGCGGTTCGGATCGTTGGTTCACCATCGCTTCCGCTCCTTGCGAAAAACACGTGATGATCACCACGCGATTCGATTCAAAGCGCAGCAGCACATTCAAGAAAACTCTCAAAGCACTCAAGCCGGGCGATTCCATCGAAATCTCCGATTTAGACGGCGACTTCATCGTGAGCGACGCGCGGAAAGAATACGTCTTCATCGCCGGCGGCATCGGCATCACGCCCTTTCGCTCGATTCTCAAGCAAGCCGCGCACGAGGGAAAACTTCTGCGCGTCACGCTGCTTTACGCGAACCGCAAATCGGTGGCCGCTTACAAAAAGGAATTCGACGCGATGGCCAAACAGAATCCAAACCTCACGATCCATTATCTTTTCAGTCCGCAACGCATTGACAAGGAAACGGTCAAAGAATTCGTGCCGGATTTGAAAAAACCGCTCTTCTACGTTTCAGGTCCTGAACCGATGGTGGAAGCCATCGGGAAAATGCTGCAAGAAATCGGCATTCCCAAAAACCGGATCAAACAGGATTGGTTTCCGGGTTATCCGGCGGAGTGAACGGGTTTCTCTCTGGAATGATTTGCGAACGGAGCGCCAACCCCGGCAACGCGACAATATTGTAGCGGCGGTCTGTGACCGCCGAATTAGACGTGGCCACGCGCTTCGAGCGGATAAATCTCTCCCTGAAATGGCCAATCTTCAGGACGAGCTGCCAGTTTCTTCCTCACTGGATTCTCGGCCACATAAAGCCACTTCTCTGAATACGATTCTTCCGAACGCATTACATGGTCAAAGAATCCTTTCTGCCAGTGCGGTGCGGGAACATTCATTTCACGCAAAGTTTTCGACAGCGAGTTTTTTAAACTCTTCATCCATTCGGACAATATCAAAAGACGGCGGTCGCAAACCGCCGCTACAGATCCGCCGCTTGTAGCGGCGGTCTGTGACCGACGGCGTTCGATAAGCGCCGATTCGTATTCATTTCCAAACGCTACGAATAAATGCAAATGATCCGGCATCAAAACATATTTGCCGACGAATACACCGCGCGTCAGGCCTGCCTCACAAAACTTCCTGAAATCATCGTGGACTTTGGCGTTGGCAAGAATTGATTTACGGTCTTCAATGTTGGTGGTGACGAAGTAGAGTGGATAGCTGGTGAAAAGTTGGTCAAAACGCTTGAGTCTGGGCAGACGCTCTTCCGAATTCATGGATTGAATTGTAGCGGCGGTCTGTGACCGCCGAAAGAAATTTTGAAAGACGACGTGCCAAATCTGTAGCGGCACTCTATGAGCGCTGTCGGGGAATTCGGCGGTCACAGACCGCCGCTACAACGCTGGCCGATTAGTTCTTCGCACCCGCCAGTTCTTCCTCGAAATCCACAATCTCTTTGATCTGCACCAAGAACCAGCGGTCAATCTTGGTCAGGCCGAAGATTTCTTCAATCGTGAATCCAGCCCGCAACGCATGACGAATGAAAAAGATTCGCTCGGCGTTCGGGACGGAGAGTTTGCGGGAAATCACGTCGCGCGGCAGGATGTCGCGGTCGCCATAGATTTCCGTGCCGATGCGCCAGGGTTTGCCGTCGCCGCCCAATCCGCTGCGGCCAATCTCCAGCGAGCGCAGGCATTTTTGCAGGCTTTCCTTGAACGTGCGGCCGATGGCCATCGCTTCGCCGACGCTTTTCATCTGCGTGGTGAGCGTCGGATCGGCTTGCGGGAATTTCTCAAACGCAAAACGCGGAATTTTTGTGACGACGTAATCAATGCTCGGCTCGAAGCTCGCAGGCGTTTCGCGCGTGATGTCGTTCTTCAATTCGTCGAGCAAATAACCAACGGCAAGTTTCGCGGCGATTTTTGCGATGGGAAATCCCGTTGCCTTTGACGCGAGCGCGGAGCTGCGCGAAACGCGCGGGTTCATCTCGATGATGACCATGCGGCCGTTGTCGGGATTCACGCCGAACTGGATGTTCGAGCCGCCGGTCTCGACGCCGACGGCGCGAATGACGGCGAAGCTCTGGTCGCGCATGATTTGAAATTCTTTGTCCGTCAAAGTTTGAATCGGCGCAACCGTAATTGAATCGCCAGTGTGGACGCCCATCGGGTCAAAATTTTCAATCGAACAAATGATGACGCAATTGTCCGCGCGATCGCGCATGACTTCCATTTCGTATTCCTTCCAGCCGAGCAGCGATTCTTCGACGAGAATTTCGTTCACGGGCGAAAGTTCAATTCCGTTTTTGGCAATCGCTTCAAATTCTTCCTGATTGTAGCCAATGCCGCCGCCGGTGCCGCCGAGCGTGAAGGCGGGGCGAATGATGAGCGGGAAGCGGCCAATTTTTTTCGCGACATCACGCGCTTCATCCAAATTATGCGCCACGCCGGAAATGGGAACGTCCAATCCGATTTGCAACATCAATTCCTTGAACGCGAAACGATCTTCGCCTTTGTGGATGGCTTCGGGTTTCGCGCCGATCATTTCCACGCCGTATTTTTCCAAGACGCCACTTTTATGCAAAGCCATCGCGGTGTTCAAGGCGGTCTGACCACCGAGCGTTGGGAGCAAAACGAGTTTGTGCGCAATTTGGGGGAGCACGCGCGCCTCGCGCGTTGTCGAAGCCGCCCCGGCTTCGACGATGCCCGAACGCGAGGCGCGTTCGGGTGCGCCCGGGGCGGGCGCGCTCCCCATTTCAACGGGCACGCCCATGCGCTTCATTTCTTCCAGTTCGCGCACGATGATTTTTTCCACGCATTCCGGCGTGATCGGCTCGATATAGGTGCGGTCGGCGAACTCCGGGTCGGTCATGATGGTGGCCGGATTGGAGTTGATGAGGACGACGCGGTAGCCTTCCTCGCGCAAGGCTTTACACGCCTGCGTGCCGGAATAATCGAATTCGCACGCCTGGCCGATGATGATCGGGCCGGCGCCGATGATGAGAACGGAATGAATGTCGGTGCGCTTGGGCATAAATCGAAACGGCGAAGATGAAACACGGATTGGGCGCAAAACGAAAGAAAAATTCCCGTTGAGTTATCCGCGCAACTACGGCTGTCGTCCTTGCGATGTCGGTGCTATCCTTCATTGTTACGCGAAAATCCCTTGGGCCGGCTTGAAAGTTATTTCAATTATCACTGGCTAGTTTCACTTCGCTCAATTCTTTTACGCGGACTGATGCTGGACCTCGGATCGGAAAATGCATGAGATAAACTCTGGTGCCCTCGATCTCCGTCTGCCAGCCCCACTCGCATTTTCGGCTGCTGTAAAATGTGTTGAACGCAATCTTTCCGATGAAGCAAACCACGTTTGGCCTGTAATTCCGAATGACTCCTAACGCCCGTCTTATACCTGCCTGCTCCTCACCTTTTTTCAGCTCTGTCACGTTTATCGTGGGGCGATCAACCAGATTCACAAAATTCAACCCGTATTCGGGCAGAAACTTTTTATCGTAGATTCTCTTGAGCAATTGGTCGTTTTTCAGATCACTTTCTGCTTCCTGAAGTAATCCGGCCCGATTCAGCAGATACCAAAACATTTTGTTATTGGAAAAGGGCACACCACGCCGATAAGAACCGGGATGCGGATTTATTCCGATAAACAGTATTCTTGCATTCTTCGATATTTTATAAACGATCATTGATGTTAGTCATTCTAACTTGAGCGGCAACTGGTCGCGTTTCAATGATGCCTTTTTTATAGGTAGCTGCAAATTTTCGGCCGGATAAGTAATCGTGGTGCCCCGGACTTTGGCAAAAGGAGTAAGCGTATGAACCTGCCGGCGAGTTGGACTCATGATGTCCTCCGTGCGGATTTTCCGAACCAGCAACGCATCGGCGATGAGCGAGCGATGACAACGCCACGGCACCGCTTCGGCACACATGATTGCAATTTGCTTCTGCGTGGCCAACTGGATCAATTCTTCGAGGCTCGTCTCAAATTCCGGCGTCTGCATGTAATCCGCATAACCTCGAAAGGAAGCATTGCGCCAGCCCAGATTGGGTGAATCGGGTTTCGCATGACGCAGGCCGCCGAGTCCGGGTAGGTGAACATAGCCCAAGCCGGCTTTCTTTAATTCTCCGGGCAACGAATCCTTATTGAACTGCGGGTTGTGCCGGGAGCGTGGGATCGTCCGCACATCTGCCACCAGGGAAACTGCATGCGCTTGAAGCAGCCCGATGAATTCCTCAAGCGTGCGCGTGGAATGACCAATCGTCATGACCAGCGGCGGAGGTTCTTTCTTTGTCGCTCGCTTTTTCACGCTCCCGGCAGATTTTTTTATTCTTCGCGCGCTCATGGTTTGCCTTTGAGTTGCTTGAGCGCCGAACCCTTGTGCATGGCCAGATGGTCCGTCGTGTCGCTTTTGATCAAATACTGCGGCTCATCCTTTGACGCGCGAACCGTGTAACCTTTGAACGTGATGGCCGAGGTGATTTTTTTCTTGATCGTCCCCTGGACGTGGCCGGCTTCCGAGTTCCATCCCACATGATTTCCAACTTTGAAATTCTTCTTCATCGGTATGATCTTCTATGATTGGTTTATAATTTCAGGATCGAATCTTTGTGAGAATCATTTTGAACCGCTTCAGCGCCTTGAGGGCGTGCGGCTGATTCGCGGGCAGAAGAATCATCTCCCCGCCTTGCAAGCGATGTGGCTGGCCGGCAATGCTGATTTCCGTTTCGCCTTCGAGCACATGCACGAGCGCATCAAACGGAACCGTGTGTTCTCTCAATCCCTGTCCCTCATCGAACGCGAAGAGGGTCACGCTACCGGTTGGCATTTTGAAAATTTCGCGGGCGACCAGGGAGCCATTCTGGTAGTTCAACAACTCAACGGCCTTCGCGACTTCGTCGCCGAGGAGTTTTTTGGGTTTGGACGAGGTTTCTGATTTCATAACTCACAGTTTTCATCGTCAACCAATGAACGAATGCCGCCGCAGTTGGCCGTGATGCCCTGACTGGTTTTAGTTTTGGTTCTGGAAGAATTTATTGGGTTGCATATAGAACGAATGGGCTGGGCAACGGCGCGTTCGCTACTTCACTGGAGGCTCTTGCGCGGGAGCCAGATTCGTGATGGCTGGGCCGTCGAGGACTTTTCCAAACTTGTCAAAACGCGAACCATGGCAGGGACAGTCCCAAGTCTGCTCGGAATGATTCCAAGCTACGATCCCTCCCAAATGAGGACAAACCGCTGAACATTCGTGTCGCTTCCCGTCAGTGTCGCAATAGACGGCAATTTTGTGCAGGCCACGGCGGACAACAGCACCGGTGTTGGGTGGGACTAAAACGTCTCCTTTGACGTCGCCTTTGGTGGCCCAATCCCCATATTGAGCGGCCATGTTGATGGTTTCCTTGGCAAATGACTTTGCCGCCCGGAGCGTCTTGCGCGACGGGACGTAGAGGTCTTGCCAGACGTTTTCTCGACCTTGAATTAAATCTGTGAGCAACATCCCGGCAATAGTTCCATAGGTCATCCCATTGCCAGAAAATCCGGTGGCGACAAACACGTTTTTTTTGTCCATCGGGTTGCGTCCGATAAAAGCCACGCCATCAATTGGCTCCATGACCTGACCGGACCACCGGAATTTCACTTCTGCCATCATGGGGAAGCGCGTTCGTGCCCATTGTTCCAATCGCGAATATCGCGCTTCCGCATCGTCGGCCTGCCTCGTTTTATGATCCTCGCCGCCCACGATCAAAAGATCACTTGCCGAGGATGAAAGTTGTGTCTTCGGAAGTGATTGCAGGCGCATATAGTGATAGGGATCAGGTGTGTCCCAATACAATGCTTTGTGAACCGAACCGGCTGGCACGCCCGCTCCAATAACAAACGTTCGATATGCGGCTTGCTTGGTATGAATCGCCAACAAGTCATTCACGGGTGTATTAGTGGCAACGACGACGGCATCCGCAGTCACCGTCGCGCCACCGCGCGTTTCGATGCGAGCGGGTTCGCCGCCCTCTATCTTGGTAGCATGAGTCTCCGTATAAATGCGTCCTCCATCCCTGATGATGGCTTGCACCAGTGCCGTCAAATATTTCAAGGGATGAAACTGCCCCTGACGCGGAAACCGAAGAGCTTTTCCCGTATCGAAAGAACCCAGAGGCGCACGCGTGATAATTTCGAGATCGGTTAAACCAGCGCGTTGCGCTGCGGCCAGTTCTCTTTCGAGGATCTCGGTAGATTCATCTGGCGGCACAAAAAGGTAGCCATCTACACGCTCAAAATCACAGGCGATTTTCTCTTCCAGAACAATGCGTTCAATTTGATCAATAGCGGCGGCATGACTTTCTGCGGCCAGCCGCGCTCCCTTTTTTCCATGAAGTCGTTCCAGTTCGAAATAACGGTCATCCAGAGCGGTGGCGAGGTGCGCGGTGGTGCGTTCAGTCTCGCCAGACACAATCGGGCCATCGTCCAAGACAATCACAGAACGCCCGGCACGTCCGAGCAAGTAGGCGATCGTCAGTCCCGCAATGCCTGCGCCCACAATACAGACGTCGGCGTGTTCATTTTTGGCAAGGATGGAAAAAGGCGGCAACGTCGCAGTCGCCATCCAGACCGAAATGCTCTTTCCTGCGTGATCGTTCATAAAAGTTCCAATAAGAATATGCTGGCGAACTTTGCGATGCCAATGGGGTGTTTACCCCATCCAAAGGTTGCGGAATCGCGATATGCTTTGCCCATGAGGAAACAAATTTTGATATCGGATTCTCGCTGCCACAAACCACTTTCGTTGGAAGAAGAAACACAATTTGTGCCAGACGGCATCGCCAGCCTTATCGTTCGGTCAGCGTCCAATGAATAGAAGCAAACATGTGGTCGTTTTGGGCGCTGGCTTCGGAGGGTTGATGTTTTGCAAACATTTTCAAATGGCCGATGCGCGGCTGACGGTCGTGGATCGCACGAATTATCATTTGTTTCAACCGTTGCTTTATCAGGTGGCCGCCTGCGGACTTTCCGCACCAGAAATCGCCCAGCCGATTCGTTCCATCCTTTCCAACCGGCCCGACATCACTGTGCTGTTGGACAAGGTGACGGGTTTCGGCCTCGCTCAGAAACAAGTGTTCCTCGGAAAAAATACGTTGGAATACGACTACCTCGTGCTGGCTCTGGGTAGCCAGACCGGCTATTTCGGCCATCCTGAATGGGAACAATTCGCGCCGGGATTGAAGACGCTTGATGACGCACTGCGCATCCGCAGCCGTGTTCTGCTGGCGTTTGAAAAGGCAGAGAACGAACTGGACGCCGCCGAACGCGAAAGACTCATGACCATCATCATCATCGGTGGCGGCCCGACGGGTGTGGAACTGGCCGGTGCGTTTGCCGAACTGGCGCGAACGGTTTTGAAGCGCGATTTTCGCCGCATTGATTCGACGCAGGCGCGCATTCTCCTGATCGAGGGTTCGCCCTTTGTGCTTTCAAATTTTCCACCGGAATTGTCTGAAAGCGCCCGCCGCCAGCTCGCCGCTCTGGGGGTGCAGGTTCGCACTTCGACCCGGGTGAAGAACCTCCGCGAAAATGAGGTGGAACTCGACAGCGGCGAAATCCTTCGCGCCGGAAACATCCTGTGGGCGGCGGGCGTTTCCGCCACGGCGCTGACGAAAAAGCTCGGCGTCGAACTGGACAAGGCCGGGCGCGTGAAAGTGCATCCTGATTTAAGCGTGCCCGGTCATCCGGAAATTTTCGCCATCGGCGACATGGCGCTGGTGCTCAACGGGGACGGCACCCTCGTTCCCGGTGTTTCTCCGGCGGCGATGCAGATGGGACGGCACGTCGCGCGAATTATCGAAAGCGAAATTCGCTTTGGAACAGGCCATGCGCTGCGTCTGCCGTTCAAGTATTGGGACAAAGGAACCATGGCCACCATTGGCCGGTCGGCAGCGGTGGCGTGGATTGGCAAACTCAAAATTTCCGGATTGATCGCGTGGCTGGCATGGCTGTTCGTCCATCTGCTTTTTCTGATTGGTTTTCGCAACAAACTCGCCGTGCTGCTGCAATGGACCTATTCGTATTTCGCCTACAAACGCAGCGCCCGCATCATCACTTACCTGCCGCCAGAAACGGCCAATGAAAAACCACCTGTAAAACCTGTGGTTTGATGGCAAAGGCGTGACCTCGCGTTGCTTTTTGAGATCAGGTTAATTCGTTCAAGTTGTCCGGCGGTTCAAGTCCGGGCACTTTCTAGTTTTTCCGTTTCGGTTCGTTGAAGAAAACCCAATACCTTGAGCCGGCAAAACCGATGGGCAGCAGCAAGCAAATTCATTCGCGCGATGTCCACTTTGTCGAGTTGCTCCGACGGCAAAGCCAAAAGTTCGGTGAGCGGCTTTGGTTGTTTTAATTCATCGTTCGCTTTTGTGGAAGACAGATTCGTTGCGGTGTTGACCATTTGGGCTTTTGCCACCACAAACATCGCAGCAATTGCCATCAGAAAAACTCTGCGTAGCACTTTCATTAATTGATTCAAAACAATTTCGACTGGTTCCGCGCCGCCGGTTTCAAGCCAAGTTTCTGGTAACTCAATTCCGTCGCGACGCGGCCTTGCGAGGTGCAGTTCATGGTTTCACCTTCAAACCTTCGCTGGTCGCGGCTTTGCGTTGGTGATGGTCGAAACTTAAAAAATTCCGCGCGTCCAGATGCAGCGCCGTGGCGACGTGCAGCAAATCAAACGCGCGGTAACCGCGCGCAGCGGTATAACGCGCCGAAAGCCGTTCCGCAATGTGATGCACGTCCGACCAATCCGCCGGGACAATCACCGTGACGCCGGAATCCAAGTCGGATTGCAGATCGGCCAAAGCCTGGTCGCAGTCGGCCCGTGGAAATCCTTTGTGCGGATTTTGCGCGCGCAGCCACACTTGAAAACGCAGCGACTGGCGGAATTCAAATAGCAGCAAACTGGAAACGTGCAACGCCTCGGGCATGGCTTTGAAATACGCCGCCGCTTCCGCTGAATTATCCTGCCGCCGATATAGCGCGCAAAGAAATGACGTGTCGGGATAAGTGATCACCCTTCTTCGCCTTCCAATTCCGCCGCGCGCATTTCGGCAACTTCTTTCGCGGAAAAAATGCGGTCGCCCCAAGTTTCTTTTAACCGCGCCATGATGTCGGGCTTGACGAGTTTGGTCTTGGCGGGTTTGGGCAAGGGCGTGATGCGGGCAATCGGGCGTCCGTGCCGTGTGAGTTCGATTTCGCTGCCATTACGAATCCACGCCTCGACACGCGGAAAATCGTAACGCAAATCCCGGATGGTAGCGGTTTTCATTTGTGATTCTATTTTGTATCACAAATTGAAATTGTCAACGCTCAAAAAATTTCTGTAGATTTGCCGGAAAGGTTTAGGGTTTTACTTTCAAACTTTCGCTCGCCGCCGCTTTGCGCTGACGATCATCGAAGCTGAAAAAAATATCCGATTTCAAAATCAGCGCCGACGCGATGTGAAGCAAATCCAAACTGCGCGTGCCGAGCACTGGCGTGTGATAGTCACTCAATTGCCGCGCTTTGTCATACAACTCGCGGGAAGCGATCGGTGTCGGCACCAGAAATCCTCCGGCAATGTCCGCTGCCACATCCTGCCAGATCGCGTCGCGTTCGGCCAAAGTGATGCGCTTGCGTTGAACCGCGCGATTGAAGGCGTTGCGCAATTCCAGTTCCACAATCGGCGTGAACGGCAACGGTTGGCGATTTTTGCCAAGCGCCACGTCCGCCGCTTTGGATGTGGTTTCTTCCAAATAAAGCGAAGCGATAAAGCCGGTGTCGGCGAAGGCTACCATTCGTAACTCTCCCGTTCTTCCGCAACAATGTTTCCGGACAAAACTCTATCACCGAAAATCCGTTTGCGACGCGCTTTAAAGTCCGGCAATTTGAATTTTTTCGAGGATACTGGTTTGGCCGGCGACAAAAGCGCAATCACTTTTCCCTTTTTTATGATTTCAACTTGTTGTCCTTCGGCGATCCAATCCAGAACGCTGCCAAACGCGTGGCGAAGTTGTCTTACATTGGCTGTTTTCATGTTTAACAAAGATGTTATACATGATGCGGAAAATGTCAAATGCGGTTGCGCTCAAAAAAATTTCTGCTGATTTCCGCCGCCAATTTTCAAGCCCAATTTCCTATAACTCAATTCCGTCGCGACGCGGCCTTGCGACGTGCGGTTGAGGTAGCCTTCCATGATGAGATACGGCTCATAAACTTCCTCGATCGTGTCCGGCTCCTCACCGACGGCGACGGCCAGCGAATTCACGCCGACCGGTCCGCCGCCGAATTTCGTGATGACGGCTTCGAGGATGCGCTTGTCCATTTCGTCAAGGCCGTTCTCGTCAATTTCCAGCATCGCCAGCGCGCGGTCGGCAACTTCCTTTGTGATGCGGCCATCGTGACGCACCTGCGCGTAATCGCGGACGCGGCGGAGCAGATTGTTCACGATGCGCGGCGTGCCACGACTGCGCCGGGCGATTTCATGCGCGCCGGATTCCTCAATCTCAACATTGAGCAAACGCGCCGAGCGGATGACAATTTTCTGCAAATCTTCGCCGACATAATAATCCAATCGCTCGCGCATCCCAAAACGCGTGAGCAACGGCGCGGTGAGCAAACCGCTGCGCGTCGTCGCGCCGATGAGCGTGAAGCGCGGGAGATTCAATCGCACGCTGCGCGCGTTCGGCCCCTGGTCAATGATGATGTCGAGTTTGAAATCCTCCATCGCAGGATAAAGATATTCCTCGATGGTTTTTTGCAGCCGATGGATTTCGTCAATGAACAGCACGTCGCCTTCTTCAAGGTTCGTGAGCAAGCCCGCGAGGTCGCCCGCTTTCTCAATTGTCGGGCCGCTCGTCGCTTTGACATTCGCGCCCATCGCCTTCGCCAAAATGTTTGCGATGGTGGTTTTTCCTAAACCCGGCGGGCCGCTCAATAAAATATGGTCGAGCGCCTCGCCGCGTTGTTGGGCGGCGGCGACGGCGATTTCCAATCGCTCCTTCACCTTCGGCTGGCCGGTGAAATCGGAAAAGAGCGAGGGGCGCAGCGTCATTTCGAGCGCCACGTCGGGTTTGTTCAGGCTGGAAACCGGTCGTTCGGACATCGCAACCAGCTTGCGGAAAGTGTGCGACAGCGGCAAGCCTGGTATTTACAAAAATCGAATCGGGTATATGGTGGCGGCAAACCATGCCCCGGAAATTTTCAAAGACGGGTTGGCGTGCGCCGGTCAGGAATGCCCGGCGGACGCCGGAAAAACTTTTTTTGGCAAAGGCTTTTACCCTGATTGAACTGCTCGTGGTCATCGCGGTCATCGCCATACTGGCCGCATTGCTTTTGCCGGCGCTGGCCGGCGCCAAGATGCAGGCGGCCCGCATCCAGTGTGTCAGCAATGAAAAACAGATGATTCTGGCCTGGACGATTTACTCCGGCGACAACAATGAAAGGCTGGTCTTGAACGGGGGCGACACGGCCACGGCCTCCACGTCACCGCATTTGTGGATCTACGGCGGCAACCACGGCGACCCCAACACTCTGACCAACGACCTATATTTGACAGGCGCGAATTTTGCGCTGTTTGCCAAGATCATCCCGGCCGGGCGGATTTACAAATGCCCGGCGGATGTTTCCACCTGGCCGCTGGGGACAACCGGCTCGAAATATGTCACCGAACTGCGCAGCTATGCCATGAACTCTTACATCGGAATTCCAGCCACCGGGATTATTCAGCCGATCTCCATTAACGCGGCCTACAAAACCTATTTGAAATCCTCACAAATTATCACGGACTCGCCGGTCAACCGGTTTGTGTTCACGGACGTCAACCCGGCCAGCATTTGCACGCCGGCCTTCGGCGTGGACATGACCCTGCGAACTTGGATTCATCTGCCATCCTACCTGCACCGGCAACGCGGGGTGCTCGCCTTTGCCGACGGCCATGTGGAACCCCATCGCTGGCTGGATGCCCGGACCATGCTGCATCTGGCCGGCGGCGCCGCCTACATTCCGCATGGAAATTCCTCGCCCAACAATCCGGATTTGAACTGGATCGGCGAACGGACAACTTCAAAAAAATAACCGCCGGCCAGGCCGCCCGTCAGTTGATCAAAACGGCCCTGCCCGAACCATGTGATTCCGAAAAAACGGTGGTGTCGCCATTTATTCCAAAGAAATTGCTGGAAAATCAAATTCGGCTGTGCCAAGCTATCCGTTCCTTATGACTTGGAAAAAACCGATTTTTCGCGGCGGAATTCTGCTGGCCGCGCTGCTAAACGGCAAAAGCGCCCTCGCCGGCGACGCGGACATCCGGCTGCCGTCGTTGCAGGAAGTTTCATTTTCCGGCGGATTGAGCGGTCACGCGATTCTGATTTCCGGCCTCGTCATCTGCGTCATCGGCGCGCTGTTCGGGGTTTTTCAATACAAACAGACCCGCGCGCTGCAAGTCCACAAATCCATGGGCGACGTTTCTCAAATCATCTGGGAAACCTGCAAAACCTATTTGTGGCAGCAGGGAAAATTTCTCGCCGCGCTCTGGATTCTCATCGCGATGTGCATGGTTTATTATTTCTGGGAATTGCAGGGCAAGTCCATCGGCAATGTTTTGATTATTCTCGCAGCGTCAGTTTTGGGAATCCTCGGCAGCTACGGCGTCGCATGGTTTGGAATTCGGATTAACACGACTGCGAACAGCCGCGCCGCGTTCGCCGCGCTCAAAGGCAATTCCCTCAAAACACTTTTCATCCCGCTGCAAGCCGGCATGAGCATCGGTCTGCTGCTCGTCTGCGTTGAACTCTTCTGCATGATTTGCATCCTGCTTTTCATCCCGCGCGAATTAGCCGGGCCGTGCTTCATCGGCTTCGCCATCGGCGAATCGCTTGGCGCGAGCGCGCTCCGCATCGGCGGCGGCATCTTCACCAAAATCGCCGACATCGGCAGCGACCTGATGAAAATTGTTTTCGACCTGCCGGAAGACGATCCAAAAAATCCCGGCGTCATCGCCGATTGCACCGGCGACAACGCGGGTGATTCCGTCGGCCCGACCGCCGACGGCTTTGAAACTTACGGCGTCACGAGCGTCGCGCTCATCGCATTTCTTTCGCTCGCGCTCGTCGCGTCACCGATTCTTTGCGGCAAACTCATCGTCTGGCTTTTCGCGATCCAAGGCCTGATGATTCTCACGTCGCTCAGCTCGTTTCACATCAACAAAATCGTCAGCAACACCCGCTACTCCGGCAAAAAAGAATTCAACTGGGAAGCGCCGCTCACGGATTTGGTCTGGATCACGTCCATCATTTCCATCATCGTCATTTTCGTCGCCAGCAAACTGCTGCTCGGCGATTTTGAAATTGGCGGAATTGGCATGATACATTTGACGAATCTCTGGTGGGTGCTGGCCGCAATCATGTCCTGCGGCACGCTGGCGGGCGCGCTCATCATGGAGTTCACGAAAATTTTCGTCAGCACAAATTCACGCCACGTCCGCGAAGTCACCAACGCCTCCGGCCAGGGCGGCGCGTCGCTGAACATTTTGTCCGGCCTCGTCGCGGGAAATTTCTCCGCGTTCTGGATGGGACTCGTGATTTTGTCGCTCATGTTCGCCGCGTATCTGTTCTCTCAAAACGCGGATTTGCTCGCGCTCATGCCGGATCAATTCAAATTCGCCGCGCCGATTTTCGCCTTCGGCCTCGTCGCGTTCGGTTTTCTTGCTATGGCACCCGTCACAATTGCCGTGGACAGCTTCGGCCCAGTCACCGACAACGCGCAGTCCGTTTATGAATTGAGCCGAATCGAATCTCATCCGAACGTCAGCGCGGAAATCGAAAAAGATTTCGGCTTCAAACCCAATTTTGCCGACGCCAAGCACGAACTCGAAAAAGGCGACGGCGCGGGAAACACTTTCAAGGCCACGGCAAAACCCGTTTTGATCGGAACCGCCGTCGTCGGCGCGACCACGATGATTTTCGGAATCATTATGTTGCTCGAAAATGTTTTCGGAAACGCCATCGCGCACTTGAGCCTCGTCCAGCCGCAGGTCATTTTCGGACTGCTCATGGGCGGTGCGGTGATTTACTGGTTCACCGGCGCCAGCACGCAGGCCGTCGTCACCGGTGCGTATCGCGCGGTGGTGTTCATCAAGGAAAATCTAAAACTCGACAAACACACCGCGTCCCTCGAAGACAGCAAAAAAGTCGTGGAGATTTGCACCGTTTATGCGCAGCGCGGATTGTTGAACATTTTCATCGTCGTTTTTTCCTTCGCGCTCGGCCTGCCGTTTTTCGATCCGTATTTTTTCATCGGCTATCTCGTCGGCATCGCGTTCTTCGGATTGTTCCAGGCGATTTTCATGGCCAACGCCGGCGGCGCGTGGGACAACGCCAAGAAAATCGTCGAGGTGGACATGAAACAAAAAGGCACGCCGCTCCACGCCGCAACCGTCGTCGGCGACACCGTGGGCGATCCGTTCAAGGACACCAGTTCCGTCGCGATGAACCCCATCATCAAATTCACGACGCTCTTCGGCCTGCTCGCCGTGGAAATCGCCGTCAGCTCGACCTTGAGTTACAAGAAGTCCCTCGAAATGAATCCCAACGCGATAAACTGGAATCCATGGATTGGCGCATTTTTCTTCCTTGTCGCGCTCATCTTCGTCTATCGCTCGTTTTACTGCATGAGAATTCCCGAAGATAAAGCGGTCGGGAAATAATTTTGGTGGGGCGAGCGTTCTTGCGAGCCGAAATTAAAAACTCGAAAACAGTCTTCCAAGATTCCAAACTGAATCATGTCCGTGATTCAGCGCTCCATTCAAGTCGGCTGGCAACTGCGCGTTTTCTTCACCGAAGATGTTTTTGCCCCGGCCAATCCGGTTTTGAAAGACGCGCTCGCCGACGGCACGCCGCGAAAAACTCTCGTCGTTCTCGAAGACGCGCTCGCTCAATCACAACCAAAATTGGAACGCCAGATTGAAAATTATTTTTCCGCACACGCGAAACAACTGCAACTCGTCCGCGCGCCGTTGTTTGTCGCCGGCGGCGAGCAATCGAAAAATTCCATCACCATCGTCACCGCCATCCTTTCGCAGATTGACCGCCATCACATTGACCGCCACTCATATCTGATCGCCATCGGCGGCGGCGCGCTGCTCGACGTTGCCGGATTTGCCGCCGCCACCGCGCATCGCGGCGTGCGGCACCTCCGCATTCCGACGACAACTTTGTCGCAGGCCGATTCCGGCGTCGGCGTGAAAAACGGCATTAACGCCTTTGGCAAAAAGAATTTCATCGGCACGTTCGCGCCGCCATTCGCCGTCATCAACGATTTCAGCCTGCTCGCCACGCTCGACCCGCGCGACAAGCGCAGCGGCTATGTCGAGGCCGTCAAAGTCGCCTGCATCCGCGACGCACAATTCTTCGACGAAATCGAGCGCGACGCCGGCAAACTTGCCGCGTTTGAGCCGGAGGCGATGAAACAGCTCATCCGCCGCTGCGCCGAACTGCACCTCGACCACATCGCCACCGGCGGCGATCCCTTTGAAGCCGGCTCCGCGCGGCCGCTCGACTTTGGCCATTGGTCGGCGCACAAGCTGGAGCAGCTTTCGCATTTTAACATTTCCCACGGCGAGGCCGTCGCCATCGGCATCGCGCTGGACGTGATTTACTCGCGCGAAATTGGTCTGCTCCATCCGGCATCCGCCGCGCGCATTTTGAACCTGCTGGAAAAACTCGGGTTCAAACTTTTCGCCGATGAACTGCTCAACGCCGACAACGCCAGCCTGCCTGCGATTTTGTCCGGCCTCGAAGAGTTCCGCGAACACCTCGGCGGCGAACTCTCCATCACGCTGCTGTCGGAAATCGGCCGCGCCATTGAAGTCCACGAAATGAATCCGCGCCCCATCGCCGCCGCCGTCGCGGAACTGCGCAAGAGAAAAAATGGATGACCGCGAAATAGTGGCGCCGGCGGCTCGCCTGTGCGTTTCAAAACCGCCGGTCTGTTTCGCAACCGAAACTCCCAGGCGGGACGCCTGTGCCGCATGAATCGCCTCGCCGTCATCAACGTCGTCGGCCTCACCGAGGCGCTCATCGGCGAACACACGCCGCGCCTCGCGGAGTTTCGCCGGCGCGGCGCGCTGGCGCACATCGCGCCCGCGTTTCCTGCCGTCACCTGCACGGCGCAGTCGAATTATCTCACCGGCAAAACGCCGTCGCAGCACGGCATTGTCGGCAACGGCTGGTTGAACCGCGAACTCGCCGAAGTCCAGTTTTGGAAGCAGTCCAATCATCTGGTGCAGCAGCAAAAAATCTGGGATGCGCTGCGCGATCAGTCCGGTCTTGTCACTCGCCACTCGTCACCCGTCACTTGTGCCAATTGCTTTTGGTGGTTCAACATGTATTCGAGCGTGGATTATTCCATCACGCCGCGCCCGATTTACAAAACCGATGGTGGAAAAGTTTTCGACGTTTATTCGTGGCCGTATTCCATCCGCGAAGAAATCAAAAAAGATTTGGGCGAATTTCCGTTCTTCAGTTTTTGGGGACCGGCGGCGGGCATTGATTCGCCGCAAGGCAACGCCGATGCCGCCTCGCGCTGGATTGCCGAGTCCGCGAAATGGATTGAGAATAAATTTTCACCGACGCTGAACCTGATTTACCTGCCGCATCTCGATTACAATTTGCAGCGGCACGGAGTTTATGCAGGTAGCACAGGCGTCGCGCCTGTTGTTTCGGGCCTGCTGCCCGAAACCGACGGCGGACGAACGTCAGATTTGTCATCGTCCGCCCTCCAGCAATCTACGTCACCCCACGAAATTCGGCGGGACGCCTGTGCTACCAATCCTAAAATCCACCCTGACTTGCGCGAGGTTGATGCCATCGTCGGCGGCTTGATTGATTACTTCAGCCAGCGCGGCGTGCCGGTGATTTTGCTTTCCGAATACGGCATCACGAACGTGGACACGCCGGTTCATCTCAACCGGATTTTCCGCGAGCAGGGCTGGCTGACGGCGAAGGACGAACTTGGTCTGGAAATTCTCGACGCGGGCGCGAGCAAGGTTTTTGCGGTGGCGGATCATCAGGTGGCGCACGTTTATTTGAATGATCCAGCGCTGGAAAATTCCGTTCGCGAAGTTCTGGAAAAAACTTCCGGCGTGGAAAAAGTTCTGGGCCGGGCGGAAAAAATCGCGGCGGGCATTGACCATCCGCGCGCCGGCGATTTGATGGCCGTCGCTGCCGAAAATGCGTGGTTCACTTATTATTACTGGCTCGACGATGCGCGCGCGCCGGATTTTGCGCGAACGGTTGATATTCATCGCAAGCCCGGTTATGACCCGGTGGAATTATTTCTCGATCCGAAAATTCCGTTTCCCAAATTAAAAATTGCCTGGCGGCTGCTGCAAAAAAAACTTGGCTTCCGCAGGTTGATGGATGTGATTCCGCTCGACGCCACGCTGGTGAAAGGTTCGCATGGCCGGCGGCCGGCGGGAAAAAAAGACTGGCCGGTGCTCATCACCAGCCAGCCGGAATGGTTGGACGCGCAGCAGATTGAATCAACCGATGTATTTCAAATCCTCCGACGCCATGCAGGAGTTTAGGCGGCGGACCGGCATCCGTGTGAGTATAAGATTTCAATCCCCGTTGGCATTCACAATATCCCACCAAAGATAGGTTTTGCCGCCCGGCCCAGGCCCCGAACCGACGGTGGCATAGTGATTGAATTGCACTCTCGTCACGAAATCAACATGGCCGTCCAGAGCAAGAGCGTTGCCGCCATTTTTGCTGTGCAGCGTGCCGATGCCTTCGGCAGTGGTTGGGAAATTGGCCGCATCGTTGTATTCAAAGGCTGGCGGAGTGGCCTTGCTTTCATCTGGCTCCCATAGCAGATAGCACAGTGGACTCCAAACCGCCGTTATTTTACATGGAACGCCGGGCGGATTGGCGTTGTAATTGTGATAAGCCACCACGGCGCCGTCCATGACATAAGTGGAAAGTTTGTTTTGTCGTCCCCCTGCGGAGGATGGCGGCAAATAGTCTTTGCTTGTCACATCCACCGGGCAAAGGAAGGCGGCATAGTTGTTACAATACTTGAAGAACAGGCTGCCCTGCCACGCCGTATAGCCATTTACAGGAGCAGTCAACGCGGGATAAGGAGCAGTCCCGCTGTATGGGTCTGGCGGCGCGTTAGGAGCAAATCCCGCCGGCTCGCCATGGGCTTGACTCATACCGTAAAGCCAGCCTTGCGGTGCGTTGGCATCGTTGCCGCCATCCCAGTTCGGATAGGGCAGATGGTCGTTGTAATCATCGCAATACATGCGGTTGGCAATGCCCAACTGTTTCAGGTTATTGATGCAGCGGGTATTTTGAGCCTTGTTTTTGGCCTTGGCCAGCGCCGGCAGCAGCATCGCCGCCAGAATGGCGATGATGGCGATGACCACCAGCAGTTCAATCAAAGTGAAGCCGGCGGGCAGCGGCCGCCGCGCGGGTTTTATCCCCGGATTTTTTTGGCTGGTGTTCATGATATAATAATTGTTGGTTTGTCTCAACGCACAACTGGCTGCTTTTACATTTTACACTGCCACACGATTAAACCTTGCGCAGCCAAACAAATGTTCTACCCGGCAATCCGCCTGCCGGTCGTGTAAAACATAATTTGCACGGTTCACCTGTGCGTCATTTGTGAACATCTCGATTGGGTTACGTCCTTTTCTACCACATGACCCGGCCCGAAGCCAGAAAAAAATGACGGCAGTTGCAATCTTAAAATGGGGGCGCGGCGCGAACCGTTTTATTGTTTCACGGTTTCGCAGATGCAGCGTTGTTATCGAGCAGAACGGCACCGGATGCCGGGCATGATCGGCTTTGAAATGCCAGTTAAAGCTTATCATCCGCCTTGCTTTTTGGCAGCATTGCGCGTAGGATTTATCACATTTTTAATTGAATCAAAACAAGGCATGGCAAAGTTCTCATCTGATTGCGGGTGGCCGGGCAGGCTGTTGCCGGTTTTGCTGGCGGGCAGTTTCGCCCTGACGGGATGGTGCGACAACATCGTGGTGACGAATACGGCCGACAGCGGCGCGGGTTCATTCCGCCAGGCCATCACGACGGCCAATGCCAACCCCGGTCTGGACACGATTGTTTTTCAAATCAGCGGCACGCCGCCCTTCACGATCACGCCCTTGAATGTGCTGCCCGCCATCACCGATCCGGTGGTTATTGACGCCACGACCCAGCCCGGTTACGCGGGCAAGCCGGTCATCGAATTGAACGGCGCGGCCACCAGCGGGAGCACCGTCGGCCTGCGTTTCGTCGGTGGCGCCAGCACGCTGCGCGGCATGGCCATCAATCGTTTTCCGGTTCAACTCATCGAATTGGTCAGCGCTTCCAACAGCATCCAGGGAAATTTCCTCGGAACCGATGTGACCGGCTCGGTGGCGCGCAGCAATGGCAGCGGGAGTTACGGCATTCTCGTAAAGAGCGCGGGCAATCTCATCGGCGGAACCAATAGCGGCGATGGAAACGTCATTTCCGGCGGCAATGACACCGGCATTTATCTGCTGAACGCCAACAGCAACATCATGCAAGGCAATCGCATTGGCGTCACCGCTGCCGGCACCGCTGCGCTGGGCAATCTCAACAATGGCATCGTCATTTACGGCAGCAGCGGCAACCTCATCGGCGGCCCGGCACCGGCGGCGCGCAACCTCGTTGCCGGCAACGGCGACAGCGGCATTTATCTCGGAAGCGCCGCCACGGGCAATGTGATTCAAGGCAATCTGATCGGCACGGACAGTTCAGGCGGCAACGCCATTGGCAACGTGGCGGGTGACGGCATCACGCTCATCAGTTCGCCGGGGAATGTGATTTGCAGCAATGTGATTTCGGCCAGCGGGCTGGCGGGTGTTTCCATCAGCGGCCCCGGCGCGACCGGCAACTGGCTGTTCGGCAATTTTATCGGCACGGACAGCAATGGGAAAACCAGTCTGGGCAATCAACTTGCCGGCGTGGAGATTGCCGGAGCCGGCGGGAACCAGATTGGCGGGACGAACGCGGGCAACGGCAATGTCATTTCTGGAAACATCCTGGACGGCATCACGCTGACCGGCGGCACGGCGACCAATTTAATTCAGGGCAACCTCATCGGACTTTCCACCGCCGGCACCAATGCCCTGCCCAATGGCCAGAATGGCATCTCCATCAGCGGCGGTTCATCCAACATCGTCGGCGGCGTGGTCGCCGCCGCGCGGAATGTCATTTCCGGCAATGCCGACAATGGCCTTGGCATTGTGCTGGTCACGGACAGCGGCAACGTCGTGGTGGGAAATTACATCGGCACCGATGTCACCGGCACCAAAGCTGTCGCCAACACGCAGGCCGGCGTGCAGATTCAAGGCTGTGCCAACACGATTGGCGGAACGGCTGCCGGCGCCGGCAATGTGATTTCCGGCAACGGCCAGCAGGGAATTTTTCTGACGGGAATCAATGGCAACGTGGTTGGCAACGTCATTCAAGGCAACCTCATCGGTTTGGACGCCACCGGCGCGGGCGGCTTGGGCAATGTCAACGCCGGCATCGGCATTGCCAACGCGGCCGGCAACCTCATCGGCGGGACAACCGCCGCCGCGCGCAATGTGATTTCGGCCAACGGCAATTTGTCTTCCGGCCTCGGCGGCGTCTTTTTCGCCTATGCAGGCACGACGGGCAATCAGTTGCAGGGAAATTACATCGGCACTGATGTGACCGGCACCCTGGCCTTGGGCAACGCGAACGACGGGGTTTATCTGCTCCAAAATGCAGCGACGAATTTCATCGGCGGCAGCGCGGCGGGCGCGGGCAACCTGATTTCTGCCAACGGCGTGGACGGCATCTACCTGAACAGCGCCTCATGGAACGTCATCCAGGGAAATTTCATCGGCACCAGGGCGGACGGAGCCAATGCGCTCGGCAACACGTTTCACAATGTGGAACTTGACGTGAACGCGACCAACAACACGATTGGCGGTTCGATGGCTGGAACGGGCAATCGCATCGCGTTCGCCCATTCTATTTATGCCGGCGTGCGGGTTCGCGACGGCAGCATGAATAATCTGATCAGCGGCAATTCCATTTTCAGCAACGGCGCGCTTGGCATTGACTTGGGCAGTTATGGCGTCAGCAGCATTTACGATTGCGAGAGCGGCATGGCGGCCAACGCCGCGAACGCCGGCCAGAATTATCCGAAACTGTCCACGATTTACAGCGGCACCAGCACGCGAATTCGCGGAACGATGGACGGCAAAGCCGGCAAGTCCTACACGCTGCAATTTTTTGCCAGTCCCACCGGCGATCCATCCGGTTACGGCGAAGGCCAGATATTTCTGGGCCAGACCAATTTGACCCTGGGTTCGATTTGCTCGTCGAATTTCACGGCTTATCTGCCGGTTTCCGTTTCGACGGGCTGGGTGGTCACCGCCACCGCCACCGACGCCAGCAACAACACGTCCGAATTTTCGGCCTGGGTTCCTGTGATCCCTGTTCCACCCGTCCAACTGGCCATGCCCGGCCAACGTCAGCTTTCGCTTTCCTGGACGAACAATGGCGGCAGTTTTGCTTTGCAGCAAACCTACAGCTTGACGCCGCCGATCACCTGGCTTGCGGTGACGAACATCCCGGTGTTGCATAATAATTTCCTGGTCACAACTTTGGGACTGACCAACAGCAGCGTCTTTTACCGGCTGACTCCTCAATGAAAAAAATCTGCGGTTCAACGGTTTTGCGGCTGGCCTGGCTGGTCATTCTTTTATTTGCAGCCCGTCCGGCCGGAGGCACAGTGTTTTTTTCCACCATTGTGACCAACGGCCCGGCGACCAACCGCATCAACCTCGTGTTTTTTTCCGAGGGCTATACCAACGGTTCGCAGGGACAATTTCTGGCTGACGTGACCAATGCGGCGGACTTTTTCATGAGCGCCGAGCCATACGCCGAATACTCCAATTATTTCAACGTCTTCGCCATTTTTACCAATTCCGCCCATTCCGGATCCACCCACTTGATTGGTGCCACCAACGCCCCGGGCTATACAGCCTTTAACAGCACTTATGACAACGCCAGCGATTACCTTATCACCATTCCGCCGAACACGGTTGACGCCAACAGCAGTGATGGTCAAGGAAAGATCAATTCTCTGTTGAAAACGTATTTGCCCGGCACGAATAATAATTTGTCAGCTTTGCTGGTTAATGATCCCATCCCCGGCGGTTCAGACGGCGGCTCATCCGATTACGGAAGGACGGCAATTAGTTCCATCGCCGAAGTGAGCTATATTCTGGTGCATGAATCCGGCCATACGCTGGGCGGCCTTGGAGATGAATATACCACTCCATATCCCGGTTTCCCTGATGTCGAAGAACCCAACACCACGACCAACACCAATTTTCTGCAAATCAAGTGGAATACGTGGATTCCGACCAACACACCCATTCCCACTCCGTTTTCCGGTGCTTATGCCGGCACGGTCGGGCTGTTTCAAGGCGCACACTACCACGCCACCGGCTGGTATCGTCCGTATGAAAATTGTTGCATGAATACTTTTGGCGTGGGCTTTTGCCCGGTCTGTCAGGAAACCCTGGTGCTGGCGATTTATGGAAAAGTCCGGCCAATTGATGCCCGTTCGCCGGCCACAAACAGCCTGACCGTCGCTACATCTCAAATGCTGGCTTTCAGCATCAACCTGCTCCAGCCGGCCACGCACGCGTTGAACATTCAGTGGCGCACCAACAACATCGCCGTCAGTGGCGCGACCAACCCGGTCTTTAACCTCTCGCCATCACAGATCGGGAACGGCACAAATAAAATTGAAGCGGATGTCTGGGATGCCACCGACATGGTGCGGACGGATGTCAAAAACCTTCTGAAACAGACAAACATTTGGACGCTAAACCTTTCGGTGATGCAAATTGGCTCGATTCAATGGCAGACCAACGGGAGTTTTTCGTTTCAAGTAACGGGAACGGCTGCAAACGGAGTGGTCATACAAACATCCACCAATTTATTGCAGTGGACAGCGGTTCAAACCAATTTTTTCAGCAATGGGAACCTGTTCTATACCAATTCAGGAGCTTCTGCATATCCTCAACGCTTCTTCCGCGTAAAGACACAGCCTTGAAATTCAACGAAGCCCAATGGCTATCCGCTTTAATTGGCTCGCTTGGCTCGCACTAAACCAGCACAGCCAAAGTGCCAAGATAAAAACTGAAAGGACTGACAAGGGCAAAACGACAAAAATCAATCACAAATCTTCGCTGGGATTGTTACAGAAACCATTTTCAAACGAATTGTCTGCCATGGAAATCCATTGACGCAGATCGTAAATGCCAAGCACTTTTACATGCCAAGAAACACCTTGAGTTGGAATTAACCAGCCCGGTGCTGGTTAGCTCTTCCGTTTCAACTTGCTCGCACCCAAAAGCAGGAGGCTGCCGATGACCCCGAGACCGGCCACTGAAGGCTCCGGCGTGCCGGAGAAATCAACCACAAAATTCGCCGGGACGGTGTTGGTCATCAGATGCCATTGATTGGCAAAACTGTTATAGAGCCAATAATCTCCATAACTGGAGCCGACTGTGTTATTGGCCAGCGGAAGATCAATCGTATTGGCACCCAAATTGGCGAAAGTAATGGCGAACGTGAAATCGCCGGGCATCTTGATAGTCAAAGGCGTCGGTGATCCAAAAAAATCCGCACCGGAATAATTGATCGTATGAGCGCCGTTCGCTTGAATACTGCCCACGGGATTGTTGTAAAACCAGCCACTGTCATAAAAAAGCGTTGAGGGCATAGGATAACCCTCAGTCGAGTTCGCCCCATCGTTCCGATAGAATTTGACATCAACTCCAAGAGACGAATTAAGGGTCACATTCGGGGTGTAATACTCGAAGGAAAAATTGGTCAAAGTCCACGTGTTTGCACTCATCGTGATTTCATTGCCGACCGTCAAACTCTCCCCCATTTGAAGCAGGTTCCCGTTGTAGAGGCCTGAATCGTCGTAAATCGTGCTGGCCACCGCAGTGAATCCAAGCGACAGAACAGCCGCCGCGCAAAATAGCTTGCTTGAAGAATGATTCATATTTCCCTTTTAATTTTTGGTTTAAATTGTTTTTTTA
>Ga0209483_1000662_pt1 | contig 28723 bp, 29 predicted proteins | sample NGEPerA_FD_184508 | JGI IMG/M metagenome (GOLD analysis project Ga0209483, IMG submission 184508) | Arctic peat soil microbial communities from the Barrow Environmental Observatory site, Barrow, Alaska, USA - NGEE PermafrostL2-A... | ecosystem: Environmental > Terrestrial > Soil > Wetlands >... | reverse complement strand
ATCAAGGATCCGGTCGCCCGCAAGCTCGCTGAATGGGTGATCCTGCGCAGCGACAACACCAACCCGACATTCGCGCGCTACGCGGCCTTCGTGAACGCCAATCCGAGCTGGCCGCACGCGCCGCTATTCCGCCGCCGCGCCGAGAACGCACTGTGGAACGATCACCTCGACGACAACGCCGTGCTGGCGTTTTTCGCCAACCATAAACCGACCACCGCCAAGGGCCGCTACATGTTGGCGCGCGCGCTGCTTGCCAAGGGCGATCGCGAAGCCGCCGCGGCTTTGGTGCGCCAGGCCTGGCGTCACGACGACTGCAGCGCCGACTCAGAAACCAAAGTGCTTGAGATGTTCGGCAGCATGCTCACGCCTGCCGATCATAAGGCGCGCATGGAGCGCCGCTTCTTTGCTGACGACGTCGAGGCCGGTCTGCGTGCCGCCGCCCGGCTTGGCGGCGACGAACTGGCGATCGGCCGCGCCCGCGCGGCGGTGATGCGCAAGGCGGGAAACGCCAAGGCACTCCTCGATGCCGTGCCGGTCGAGGCGCGCCGCGATCCCGGCTACGTTTTCGCGCGCATTCAATTGCTGCGCAAGGAGAACAAAGCGGAAGAAGCCGGCAAGCTGATCCTCGCGGTGCCGCAGGATTCGGACGCGCTGGTCGATGTCGATCAGTGGTGGGTGGAGCGGCGCCTTTTGGTTCGCAAGCTGCTCGACGACGGTGATCCGCAAACCGCCTACCGCGTGGCGCGCGACGCCGCCTCGCCGCCGCAAGGCAATTACCGCGTCGATCAGCATTTCACTGCCGGCTGGATCGCCTTGCGATATCTGCATGACCCGAAAACCGCCGCCGAGCATTTCTCTCACATCAGCGAAGGCACCGTCAGCCCGCACGCGCTCGCCCGTGGCGGCTACTGGCAAGGCCGCACCGCCGAGGCCATGGGCCAGCGCGCGCAAGCCAAGGCCTATTACGAGGCGGCGGCCCAATATACCGCGACCTATTATGGACAACTCGCGCGCGCGCGGCTCGGCCTGACCGATCTCGGCCTGCGCGGACCGCCGGCCTTCTCGCCGCAGGAACAGAGCGTGCTGAGCAATCTCGAAGTCGGCCGCGCGGCGGAAATTCTTTATGCGCTGGACGAACGCGACATGCTGGCCTCGATCTTTGCCGAATTGGGCGAAAGCGGCACCGACATCGCCGGCATGGCGGCTTTGGGCGAAATCGCCGCCAAGCACGACGACGGCCGTTCCATGCTGTTGCTCGGCCAGGGCGCCTATAGCCGCGGGTTGCCGCTCGATTATTACGCCTATCCGATCGTCGGCCTGCCCGAATACAAACCGATCGCGCCGCCGATCGAGCCGGCGGTGGCCTATTCGATCTCGCGCCAGGAGAGCCACTTCAATCAGAAGATCGTGTCGAGCGCCCACGCCATGGGGCTGATGCAGGTGACGCCGGCGGCCGCCATCGACACCGCCGCGAAATACAAGGCGGCCTATAATCGCGACCGGCTACTCAAGGACCCGGTCTACAACATGCAGATGGGCGCGGCCGAACTCTCAAACCTGCTCGGCGGCTATAACGGCTCCTATATCCTCACCTTCGCCGGCTACAATGCCGGCCGCGGCCGCGTGCGGCAGTGGATCGCCGCCTATGGCGATCCGCGCGATCCCAAGGTCGATCCGGTCGATTGGGTCGAGCGCATTCCGATCGCCGAGACCCGTAATTACGTCGAGCGGATCATGGAGAACCTGCAGGTCTATCGCGCCCGTTTCGGCGGCGGCAGCAAACTGATGATCGAAGCCGACATCAAGCGCGGCGCCATGAATTAGCGAAGGCTGAGGCCACTGCCCGTTCGTCCCCGCGAAAGTGGGTACCCAGTCTAAAAATTTCATCACGATTGTGACCCTCGATTCCCGCTTGCGCGGGAATGAGTGGATTGCGGATCAGCGAACAGCGTACTGAGTTGACGAGCGGACCCGCCAACCCCGACAATCGCCACCCCATGAACGCCCCCGCTCCCACGTCCATCTTTATCTCCGCCCCCGACGGCCTGCGGCTGCATGCGAGCTGCCACGGCAGCCGCAGCGCGCCCGCCTTGCCGGTGGTCTGCCTGCCTGGCCTCGCCCGGACCGCCGCCGATTTCGACGCGCTGGCCGATGCGCTGGCGGGCAATGCCACCCGGCCGCGCCGCGTCATCGCGCTCGATTATCGCGGCCGCGGCCAATCCGAATACGACCGCGATCCGGCCCGTTACAACTTCCAGGTCGAGTTGGCCGACGTGCTCGCGGTCATCGCCGCGCTCGACGCCACGCCGGCGATTTTCATCGGCACCTCGCGCGGAGGCATCCTCGCCATGCTGCTCGCCGCCGTCCGGCCGTCGGTAATTGCGGGCGTCGTGCTCAACGATATCGGCCCGGTGATCGAGCCAAAGGGGCTAATGCGCATCAAAGGTTATGTCGGCAAGCTGCCGCAGCCGCGCACGTTCGAGGAAGGCGCCGAAATCCTGCGCCGCCTGTTCGACGCACAATTCCCCAAGCTCACACCCCAGGACTGGCTCGCCAGCGCGCACCGCACCTTCCGCGAGGTCAATGGGGCGCTGGTGCCGACCTACGACCCCAAACTCGCCAAGACGCTGGAAGGAGTCGACTTCGAAAAGCCGTTTCCGCCCCTATGGGCCCAATTCGACGCACTCGCTCACGTGCCGGTGATGGTGATACGCGGCGCCCATTCCGACATTCTTTCGGCCGCCACGGTCGAGGCGATGCGTGCACGCCGCGTCACGCTTGAGACGCTCGAGGTGCCCGATCAAGGTCATGCCCCGCTGCTGGCCGAGCCGGACACGATCACGCGCATTGTCGCGTTCGCAGCAGCCTGCAATTCTCCTTAAGCCTCAATAGCATAGCTTGCCGGCAGCTCGCCACGCCGGTGGCGCTGCCACATCTCGTTATAGGCCGCTTCGATATGCCGCGTGAAGCTTGCAGTATCGAACAGCGGACACGTATTCCGGTGCGACGCCAGCTTTGACCTGATCGACGCCAGCAGGCTTGGCTCGCGCGCCAACCGCAAGGCCAAGACCCCATATTCCTCGAGCGATTGCGTGACTAATTCCGGCAAGCCCGCGGCCATGAGAAGGCTGGCCGCCACCCGCCCTGCGAACGTCGAGCCGAGGCAGGTGACAACCGGCAGGCCTGCCCAGAGCGCGTCGCTCGCGGTCGTGTGCGAATTGTACGGCAGCGTATCGAGAAACAGATCCGCGAGACGGTGGCGCGCCAAGTGATCCTCAATCGGCATCTTCGGCGCAAAAACCAGCCGTTCGGGTGAGACCCCGCGCCTTGACGCTTCGGCTCTGAGATTGTCCGGCGCCGTGGCATTTCCTTCCAGCAGCCACAGCACGCTATCTTCGACCTGTTGCAGCAGCCGCATCCAGATCGAAAAAACTTCGGGCGTGACCTTGTAGTTGTTGTTGAATGAGCAAAATACCATTCCGCGGTCCGGCAGCCCCGCCTCTGCCCGCGTTACTTTCAGGTCTGAGATGCGGCGCTTGCTATCGTTGGCCTGATAGCTGTGCGGCAGGTAGACGATTTTTTCGGCGTAACACCGCTGATGATCACTCGGTATGAGGATTTTGTCAGCGACAATGTAGTCGATATAGGGTGCGCCCATAGTTCCAGGGTAGCCGAGATAGTTGACCTGTAAAGGCGCCGGCCGCAGCGCGACAATACCGGTTCGCGACCTTTGCGTATAGCCGTTGAGATCGACCGCGATGTCGATTTCCAGCGCGCGAACAAGGCTGGCGATCTCGCTCGCTGACTTGGCTTGAACGTCGACGAACCGGTCGAATGCTTTCAGCAGCCGCGCGCGCATGGCGCTTCTGTCATCCGGTCCAAATGAAATCGCGGAAATCTCGAAGCGCGACCGGTCATGGTGTTCGAACATTCCGGCGGCAAGCTGTGCCACGGCATGATTGTGAAGATCCGCCGACAGATAGGCAATCCGAATGCGACCGTGCGATTGGCGCCTTTGAGCCTCCCGGTGCCCCGGCGTGGCGGCAGGATACCTATCCCCGACATAGATCTCGGCGCATTTAAGCTGATCAGCCGGCGTTGAATCCATCGCCAAAACCGGGAATGGCAGCGACGCCGCCGCTCCCGCCCTGACATGGGCCAAAACAGCCGCCCCTTCGGCCGCCGGAATACTCCAGTCGCAAAGGTGCATTTTGGCGTACAGCCTGGCGCCTTCCAGATATTTCAGCGTCGGATTTATAGCCCGCGCTTTGTCGTAATCGGCGAACGCTTCCGCAATCCGCCCCAGATCCAGCAGCACATTGCCGCGATTCTGGTAAAATTCAGCTTCGCCAGGCAGCAGCGCAACTGCCTTGTCGAAGCTTGCGAGCCCGTCCTCGAGCCGGCCGATCTCGCACAGGATATTGCCGCGGTTGTAGTGAAACTCGGCATCATTGGGTCTTCTCGCCAGGGCCTTATCGAAGCTCGTAATCGCCTCATCGAATCTGCCAAGCTCATGCAAAACGTTGCCTCGATTGGCGTGAAACGACGCCTCGTCGGGCCGCAATAGCAACGCCTTATCGAAACTCGCGAGCGCGTCGTCCAAGCGCTTGAGTTCGCGCAGCGCGTTGCCCCGGCTGGAATGGATTTCGGCAATGTTGGGATTGAGCCGCAGGGCGCTGTCGAAACCGGCAAGCGCATCGACAAATCGACCAAACCGCAACAGCGCGTTGCCGCGGTTGAAGTGAGCTTCGATGTATCCGGGGGTTATCGCCAGCGCCCTATCGTAACAGACGATCGCTTGCGCGAATTGCTTGAGTTCGATCAGGACGTTACCGTGGTTGTAGTGACACGGCGCGTGATCCGGTTTGACCTCCGAGGCCTCACGGAAGAACCGCGTGGCAACTTCGAAATTCCCACTCTGAGCGTGGAGAATGGCCAGCATGTGCAGCGCATCAAACTGCTTTTTGTCGCTGGCGAGGATGAGATTGTAGAGTTGCTCGGCCTCTGTGAGGTTGCCAGCCTGGTGTGCGGCCAGCGCGTGCTTGAGAGCGCCGACGATCGATGTTCGCGTTTCGTGGTCGGGCCGCTCTATCATAGTGTGAATCTAGGAGATGCGCTGGCCGTTCCCAAACGAAAAACCCCCGGCGGTTTCCCGCCGGGGGCTGTTGTTCAAGCGAACTTCACCTCGGATCAGACGATCAGGGATAGAAGTTGCGGTGGACGCGGAATTCCGCCGTCCAAGCGCTCTGGTCGGCGAGCGTGCGAAGCGCAACCGGCTGCGTGCCAGAACCGAAGGCAGTCGGGGTGGCACCCGTCGCCGATTGCAGCTTGGTGTAAATCACGTCGAGACCGATATAGGTCTGCGAGTCGACGTTGAACTGGGTACGGGTACCGAGGTCCCAGTACGTCCAGTTGTTGTTACACCCAGTGGCCACGGTCATACCCGTGACCGGGGTTTCCGTCGCACACAGCGCTGCGTTGGCGACAGCGTTGTAGCTTGTGACGAGGTAGCCGCCATAGACTGACGTCTGCCAACGCTTGGTCCAGAAGTGCTCATAGGCTGCGTTGATGAGCCACGCGGTGGTCAGCTGCACGCTGGTCGCGGTGCCGCCTGCGACGGTACCGCCGTAGACGCCGTCGGACACGATGCCGAAGCCGAAGTTGCCTCCTCCGCCACCATTATAGGCGGAGTAGAAACCACCAGCACCGGGTGTGGTGGGTGAGGCGACGACAGCGCCGTCATCCAGGTAACCCATGGCGCCCTGAGTGTAGCTGATCTGGCCGGAGAAATAGTCGCCAGGTCCAATCATCGGGAAGTTGATCTTCACGCCCGCGGCCAGAGCCCAGCCGATAGCATCGGATGGATTGCCGGTAGCCGTGGTCGGTCCGTAGTATTGGCCGCTCGCGTCATGAATTGCACCCATGACTTGGGCAGTGCCCCAGGTAGCATCTAAGCGCAAGTTGCCAACAATGTCCGGCCACCGCTCAGCGACTGCCTGTTGCCCTGGAGCAGCAATGGTCGTGAACGCGCTAGTAGTACCGGCTACGGTGGTGGTGCGCGGCGCTTCGGCGCTGATCGTGGCCGAGAACCCGCCACCGAACTGCGCGGTATATGCCGTCACGGTCTGACCGCCGTCGCCGGTGTCGTTCGACGGCTGGATCATGCCACCGAAGTAAGACACAGCCGGAGCCGGGTACAGATCGAAGAACGACTGCGACACGCCGAAGGTGAAGCCGGCGAGCTGGATGAAAGCGCGGTTCGAGTTGAACACGCTTGCACCCTGCGAGCCTTGTGTGCTTTCGCCGACCGCGATGTAGCCACGCAGCGTGCCCCATTCGGTTTGGGTGCGCGCATCGGCGGTGATGTAACCGCGCGACTTGTAGGCCCAGCCGTTATTGCTTGCACGCGTAGCGACGTTGCCCGAACCAAGGTAGCCGTTGGTCAGGTTGTTGTTCGAATTCACGCCAATGTACTGACGGACCCAACCGCCAACCTTGAGGCATGTATCAGTGCCCGGGATGTAATAGAATCCCGCGCCGTACAGGCTGCAAATCTTCACGTACTGGACCGGCTTGGCCTTTACGGGAAGATCGGCCGCCTGCGCCCCAGCCATAGCAACGACACCCGCTGCTGAGCCGAGGAGAAGGCTTTTCACCATCTTCATCTTGAACCTCCAAACATTGTTTATCTTGAGAGGGATCCGTATCCGCCCAGTGCGACAGGCACCGATGGAACTTCCCCTTGCTCCCCGCTTTCCGGAAAAACCTGTCACACCGTGAGCCGTCAATCCGCAAAGCGCGACCTGGGGATGCCCCCCTCCGTCGCATTGCGGACATTATCGAATGAGATCTCCGGCGCAACGAAGAAGCGCCCTACCCACAGGCCTCCGGGGCGCTTTTCGACCGAGTGTTGCGTAAAAAACACGCATGATCAGGCCACCTCGACAAGTCTATGCCCGCGCCGATTTTCCTTTAGTTTCTGTTTTAAATACAATGCGTTACGCATATCTTTTGGCCAGTCTTGACTATTACGGTATTTATTGAACGCTGCACCGCATTTTGGGCAGACAAAGCATTTTCTGGCTAATTTAGAGGACGCTGGCCGCAAACAAGCCCAATTTGAAGGCATTTAGGACCCAATCGTGCCGGACCGGCCACCGGCATAACCGGGCTCGATTGGGCCCCGCGAGCGTTGAGGACCCGGTAACCATCCGGCTCCCCACCGGACAGTCCAGATCGATTTCGAGACGGCATGAGTAGACTACGGCACATCGAAAAAGAGAATCACTGCGCGCGCGGCCGAACGTAAAAATCGAGAGCTCGAATGAAACTGGCGGAGCCGGAGGGATTCGAACCCTCGATACGCCTTTGGAGCGTATAACGGTTTAGCAAACCGCCGCCTTCAGCCACTCGGCCACAGCTCCACAAGTCAGTTTCCGCCGCAGACATATCGAGCGGATAAGGATCTCTGTCAAATAATCAATAAGCCGCTTTGGGCCGACAACGGATGTGCCGCCGAACCAACCCTGCGCACCGACACGCACTTAAAGGGTCACGCCGGCTTGATGATGAGCCGCGGGCCCTGATCCAATCTGTGCATCATCGGCTTGAAGGGCCGCTCTTTAAAGAACTCATCGGCGGCCTGACGTGCGCCGCGGCACCAACCGTAATCATCAATTATCAGAACGCCGTGAGGGACAAGCAGATCATAAAGATGCCGCAGCTCGTGCAATGTGGATTTGTACCAGTCCGTGTCCAACCGTAGCAGACTGATGCGCGACGGCAGTTGGGCTGGGATGGTTTGCAACACGTCACCCACGATGAAATGCGTGTGCTGTTCAGGATAGCCAGTGAGTTGCAAGTTGGCTTTGACTTCCTCCAGAGAACCGCCAAACCCCATCATCTCGCCGCGCCCCGTAATCTGGTCCCAGATCGGTTTGTTTCCTTTCCCATCGAAATCGACGTCGATCTCATCCGGCTCCGTCATGCCGGCAAAGGTGTCGTAGAGATAAAGCTCGCGGCTGGTATCGCCGAAATGCCGTAGTGCATGAGCGATCAGCATCATCGAGCCGCCGCGCCACACCCCACACTCGACCATATCGCCTGGAATTTTATTTTGAGCGATGTATTTGACGGCTTGAAATAGCGCGTAGGTCGGTTCCAAACCGTCAAGCACGGTCATCGTGTAGACAGAAATTTTGCCGAGTATATCGACGTACGCTCGATCATCAGGATTATCGAGGGGCAATATGTCTTTATATAATTTCGGCGGCCCCAGCGGGGCATTTGTCTCTGACACGCGCGCAATATATCAGCTGAACTCCGTCAAGCAAGCAGCCGCCTCGTATAAGCCCGCGCTTTCAACGCCTCGCAGACACACAAATAAGCGTTATATTGCAGAAGATTCTGAAACGGGATCTTCGCTGGATAAGTGGCTTTAACAAACCGCCGCGTCCTTCCGATCGATCACGACTCTGCGCGAGGAAACCGCCATGTTCTCGATGTTTCGCGGTTAAACCGCTTGAAACCGCGGCGCGAAACCGCCACCAGAGACAGCACCAGTTTGGATTCGCGGGATGAATCGAAAACAGCGCCGCGCCGTACAAAAGCAAAGCCTTACCCAGGCGCGCCCCGCGAGCAATCCAGCCGCTCGGTTGTTTGCCGAAGCGGCGCGTCATCAGGGCGAGGAAAAGCTCGATGACGCAGTGCGCATCTACAAGCGCGTTCTCCAACTCAAACCCGATCACGCCGAAGCCATCAACAATCTCGGCACGGTATTACAAGCCCAAGGCAAACTACGCGAAGCTTCCACCTACTTCGCACAATCGCTGTCGCTGATGCCGCAGTTGTTTGAACAGTACAGCGGCGTTAACGCCACGCTGCTGGCAGTTTTGCCCCCGATGCGGGAGGCCATGCGGCGGATAAGCAATGCCTGGCCAAACCGGCTGTCTATCGGCCAATTGTTTGGCAGTGCCGGCATGGCCGCAATCGGCGACGATCCGATGCTGCTCTGCATGCTGCAATCGGTTCCCCCGCGCAATTTCGAATTCGAACGCGTTATGACGTCGCTGCGTTCGTCTCTCCTGGACAACGCCAGCGCCAACGAATCGGTCGCCGAACTTACGCTGAGGTTTTCTTGCGCATTGGCGAAGCAGTGCTTCATCAACGAATACGTATTTGCGACTACGGCGGAAGAGGATGCAAAGGTCGGGCGGCTCAGGGCCGCCCTCGACGACGCAATCACATCCAGCGCCGTCATCGCGCCGCTCGCAATCGCCGCGATCGCTATGTATGAACCGCTGCACTCGCTGGCCGGCGCGCAAGCGTTGCTCGACCGGACGTGGCCGCCGGCCATCGATGACGTACTAACCCAACAGCTGCGCGAACCGGCGCAGGAATTGGCGCTGCGCGCCTCGATTCCACGCCTGACGCCGATCGAGGACGACACCTCGCAACGGGTTCGGCAGCAATATGAGGAGAACCCTTATCCCCGCTGGGTTGATATCGCCGGGGGAATTCAACCGGTCCCACTCGATATCTTTCTGCGTGGCAGATTCCCGGCCGCAACTTTCACGCCGATCGGAAAAACAGAATCACTCGATATTCTCGTCGCGGGTTGCGGCACCGGCTTGCAGGCCGCCCAAACCGCGCAAGGATGCCAGGGCGCGCGCGTGTTGGCGGTCGATCTCAGCCTGAGCAGCCTTGGTTACGCCATGCGCAAGACGCCGGCCCGGTTGTTGGAACGCATCGAATACGTGCAGGGCGACATTCTCAAGCTTGGCACGATCGGACGTAGCTTCGACTTGATCGAGGCCAGCGGCGTGCTGCATCACATGCGCGACCCGCTCGAGGGCTGGCGCATCTTGCTATCCTTGTTGCGCCCCGGCGGCATCATGCATCTTGGCTTTTACAGCGAAGTCGCACGCGCGGACGTGGCGGCGGCGCGCGCCTTCATCGCCGAGCGCGGCTACGGCTCGACACCCGCCGAAATCCGGCGCTGCCGGCAGGACCTGCTTGCGACGCCGCTTCGTAGCGTTTCACGCTTCAGCGATTTTTTCAGCACCAGCGAATGCCGCGATCTGCTGTTCCACGTGCAGGAAAGCCGCATGACTATTCCGGCAATTAAAGAGTTCCTCGATGCCCATGCATTGAAATTCATCGGCTTCGATTTCAAGGAGGCCGCCGCGCGGGAGTTTCACACGCTGTTCGCTAATGCCGGCTGGTCGATTTCCGACCTCGGCAAATGGCACTCCCTGGAGCTCAAATACCCCAACACCTTTGCCGACATGTACCAGTTTTGGGTGCAGAAGCCTCAATAGGCGGCTGAAAAATCGGACCCCGCTCGCGAACTAAAAGGCCCACCAGCGGGTTAGCGCTTATGAGCGAGCTCGACGTCAAACCGGGATGACTGCCATGACCAAACTCTCACTGACGCTTCTTGTCGCTGCCGGTGCAATCGCAAGCCAAGCCGCCTTCACCTCGCCTGCCGCCGCGGCCGAGTATCCATGGTGCGCGCAATATAGCGGTCAGGACGGCGATGGCGGCAAAAACTGCGGCTTCGTAAGCTGGGAGCAGTGCATGCAAACAGTGCGCGGCATAGGCGGGGATTGCGTGCGGAATTTGTTCTACGAAGGTGCCGCAGTACGCCCAACAAAGCGCCCGCGCAAACACCAGGACGACTGATGCGTAAACAGTTATTTGCCTCGATCGCTCTTGTCCTGCTGGTCATGGCGGCGTCTCCTAGGCTGGCCGCGGCGGCCGAATATCCCTGGTGCGCGCAATATGGCGGCTTAGGTGACGGCGGCAGAAATTGCGGCTTTTCGACCTACGCGCAATGCATGGCGACGGTCAGCGGGATCGGCGGCGGCTGCGAACATAATTTGTTTTACCAAGGCCCGGCCGAGCCGCCCGCCAAACGAATGCGCAAGCGCCACAGTCACGACGGCTGAAAACGGAGGCAGGTGTGATGGCTAGATTTTATTCAGCGCTGATCGGAACGGCCGCGCTCGCCGCGTTGGCCATCGTGGCCTTCGCTGAATCCGCCGCCGCCAACGAATATCCCTGGTGCGCCCAGTATACCGGCCGGGGCGGCGGCGGCCGCAATTGCGGCTTCGTGAGCTACGCGCAATGCATGGAGACGGTTCGCGGCATGGGCGGGTTCTGTGAACCGAACGCGTTCTACAGCAACGCCTCCGAGCGGCCGGTCAAGCGCACCCGCAAACACAGCGACGACTGAACTGCTGCCGCTTGCGCGCGGCGGTCAACCGGGGCCATATCGCGCGCCATGGCGCCGCCACCCCGATTTAATCTCGCTCAAACGATGCAGGAAGCCGTGCAGGCGCACCAGCAGGGTCGATTGCGCGACGCCGAAAAACTTTACGCACGCGTGCTCAAGGCCGCGCCTGAAAACTTCGACGCGTTGCATTTGCTGGGCCTCGCCAAGGCGCAAGGCGGTCAGATGGGCGATGCCTTTCGGCTGATGTCGGCCGCGCTCAAGATCAATGGCCGGGCGCCCGATCTGTTGATGAATTTCGCCAACGTGCTGCATGCGCTCAAGCGCGACGCTGAGGCGCTCGATTGTCTCGACCAGGCATTGGCCTTGCGGCCCGGCGATCTGGACGCGCTGCTCAATCGCGGCAATGCCCTGCTCACTCTCGGGCGGCCGCAAGAGGCCTTTACCAATTTCGACGCGGTGCTCACTTGCAACCCGCGCCAGGCTGACGCCCTGCTCGGCCGCGGCAGCGCGCACGCTGCACTCGGCCGGCCGGAGCCCGGCCTCGCCGACTTCGACGCAGCCCTGGCGCTCGGCCATCCGGGCGCCTCATACAATCGCGGTAACGCGCTCGCCGAGCTCGGCCGATATACCGAGGCCGTGGCCGCCCTCGATCGGGCGCTCGCCGCGGCGCCCGACCATGCGAGAGCTTTGAACAATCGCGGCAATGCGCTGACCGCGCTCAAGCGCCATCAGGAAGCGGTCGAAAGTTTCGGCAAGGCGATCGCGCTGCAGAAAGACTATGCCGACGCCCATCTCAACCGCGCGCTGGCGCTCCTGGTGCTGGGCGATTGGCAAAACGGCTTTCAAGAATACGAATGGCGCTGGCAACGCAGCGGCATGACCGACACGCGCCGCAGCTACGGCAAGCCGCTTTGGCTCGGCGAATACCCGCTGGCGCGCAAGACCATCTTGCTACACGCCGAACAAGGCCTAGGCGACACCATTCAATTTGCCCGCTACGTACCGCAGCTGGCGCGCGCCGGCGCGACCGTCGTGCTCGAAGTGCAGGCGGAACTGAAAACCTTGCTCACCGGTCTTGAGGGCGTCGCATCGTGTCACGCGCGCGGCGAGAAACTTCCAGCTTTTGACGTGCACTGCCCGCTCGGCAGCCTGCCGCTGGCGCTCAAGACCGAGCCGGCCACCGTCCCCGCCGAACTGCCTTATCTGCACGCCGACGATGCGCGCCTCGCCAAATGGCGGCCGCGCATCGAAGCCTTGCCGGGCAAACGCATCGTACTGACCTGGGCCGGCAATGCTAGCCATGCCAACGATCGCAATCGCTCGATCGATTTAAAATTGCTTGAGTCGCTACTGGCGCTCGACGGCGTTTCTTATCTGAGCCTCCAGCGCGAATTGCGCGGCAACGACGCGGAGGTTTTGGCGTGCCACGCCAACGTCACCCATCTCGGCGGCGAATTATCCGACATGACGGACACCGCGGCCATCGCCGCGCTCGCCGATCTGACGATATCGGTCGATACGTCGGTGGCGCATGTCGCCGGCAGCTTGGGCGCCCCGCTCTGGGTGATGCTGCCGTTTGCGCCGGACTGGCGCTGGACTCTCAAGGGCGAGCACACGCCTTGGTATCCGCAGGCGAGGCTGTTCCGTCAGGCCACACTCGGTGATTGGCCAAACGCAGTCGCGACGATACGCGCCGAATTGGCGCGCTTCGTCGCTGCCTGATTGACCTAAGTTAAGCCGCCGCGCGAATGGCGGGCATCGGCGCCGGCGCCGGCGGATGAACCTTGAGCCAATCGCGCGCCGCGCGCTGGGCGCGGCCGATCTCGGCGTCGGCCATCTGCTCGGCCACTTCACGGCGCAGCCGCGCCGCCTCGGCGTGCCCGCGCATCGCCGCGATGTTGAACCACTTGTGTGCCTCGATCAGATCGACCGCCACGCCCGCCCCGGCCGAATAATTCATGCCGAGCGCAAAGCAGCCGTCCGCGTCCATAATCTCGATAGCCATTTCGGCCTCCCCATTATTGCGCGCGGTCCGCCCCAGCGGCCGCATCGCTCACGTCCCTGTTGCCCGGACGTTGGAGCCCGAACGCCGCGATCATGGTGAGAAGACTTGAATGACAGTTTAATTGTTTCGATGAATCGACAATGAAGACGGGCCAGCGCGCCGGCACCCCGATCGACGAAAATGCCCCAATATGGCCGCATAATCGCACCTATGTCAGTTTGGTGACGGAGCGCTAACCCCAATGATTTAGTGGGAACTAACCACCGGGGAACTTGGTAGTCCCAGGGGTCAACTGGAACGGAGACTGGTTTTGGTAAAATACCTTTGCGCGGCCGTTATTGGCTTATTGGCATTGTCGAGCGCGGCCTATGCCGCCCCGGCGGAGGGAACTTGGCTGTCGCAGGACGGCGCAACTAAAGTTCGTCTCAGCGACTGCGGCGGCAAGTTATGCGGTACCGTTGTGTGGCTGCATGAGCCGATCGACCGCGATACCGGCAAACCGAAAACCGACAAGCTCAATCCCGATCCGGCCAAGCGTGCGCGTCCGATGATCGGCCTGCAGGTCGCCGGAGGCCTGGCGCCCGATGGCCCGGATAAATGGTCGGGCCGCATTTACAACGCCGACGACGGCAAAACTTATCAGGCGAGCTTCCAGGTGCAGAGCGAGCGCACCGCCAGGGTTCAAGGTTGCGTCTTGTCGGTGCTGTGCAAGAGCCACACCTGGACGCGCAGTAACTGACGCAGCGTTAACCCGCCCTCGCCCTTTGGCCAAACAGCACCGCCTGGACTTTCGGATCCTTCATGTCGATGCCTTGGCGCAGCTCGAGACCGAGCGCCAGACCGCGTTTGACCGCCGGGCGCGCCTTCATGGTCTCAAGCCAGCGTCGCAGGTTGGGAAACTCGTTGATGTCCTGGCCCTGCCGCTCCCAGCCATTGGCCCAGCCGACGATCGCCATGTCGGCGATCGAATAATCGCCGGCGATGAATTCGCGGTCCTTGAGGCGGATGTTCATCACGCCGTAGAGCCGGTTGACCTCGTTGATGTAGCGGTTGATCGCGTAGGTCAGCGTTTCCACCGCGTAATTCTTGAAGTGGTGCACCTGCCCCGCCATCGGTCCGATGCCGCCCATCTGCCAAAACAGCCACTGGTCGACTTCGGTGCGCTTGCGCTCGTCGCGCGGATAGAACTTGCCGGTCTTGCGGCCGAGATATTGCAGGATCGCGCCGGACTCGAATATCGAGATAGGCTTTCCGCTCGGGCCGTCCGGATCGACGATTGCCGGCATGCGGTTGTTCGGTGAGATTTTGAGGAAGTCCGGCTTGAACTGCTCGCCCTTGGAAATGTTCACCGGAACCAAAGTGTAAGGCAAGCCGCACTCTTCCAGCATGATCGAAATCTTGAAGCCGTTCGGCGTCGGCCAGTAATAGAGGTCGATCGGTTTGGCCGCCTTGGCTTTAAATTTTGCTTTGCCCGCCTGCTTCGATTTCGCCGCCCGTTTCGCCTTACGCGCCATTGGCCTCACTCCTTGCCCATAAAAGCTTCGGAAAATCGCTGTCTGACGTAAGGCGCGGGATCGCAAACCACAACCATCCCAAATGCCTTTCAGACCGGCGCTTTTTGTCCATCTTGGCCGTGCATATTAGACGGATGCAGCCCCCGAGCGCATGACGAAGTGCGCCGCCGAATCGAAGGAAGCCAACACCGCCGGCAAGATCGAGAAGGGAATGAAGTGGCCACAGTATTGGAGCGCGTGCAACGAGCGCCTCAAGGCGGCCGGCTAAGGCCACACATAACTCGCCGTACACGCCCTACACGCCCTACACGCCGTAAAACGGGCACCGCCTGGGCCTTGGCTCAGGCGGTTTTGCCGGCTTTTTCAGCTTTCGGCGTTCGCGCGACGACGCCGTAGTCCTTGGACTTCGAGCGGGCCTTGGCGAGGTCGAACCCTTCCGCGGCCAGGCCCCGCTTCAATAGCTCGCGGATCGCCGCCGCCCGGCTCGGCATGCGTTTGTCGAAGCGCCAGTCGTCCAAGGCCGCAACCTCTTCCTCGGTCAGCATCAACTGGAGACGTTCACCCCTGTTCAACACACCCATCGCAAACCCCTGTGCGAATTGCTTGAAAGGCCGACGGCGGATAACTTAGTTTTATACTCATTAATCGTCAAGACCCCATTATATGATTTATAGGCCTTATGTGCGGTACCGGACACAGCCGCACCCGACGGATGGTGCGCAAAAGGGGATCGAAGGTTTTCTTGCTTCCGTGCCGGATAGCCCCGACAGTCTTCGATAACGAGACTGGTCGCCAATTGAGGCGCGGGAGCAGCAAATGAGAACAGAAAAACCGCTCCCCGCATTCGTGGCGCCGCCGGTTTCAGCCATGGACGCGGTCGCTGAATCCAACCACCGCATCGCCAACAATCTCACGTTGATCGCCGGCATGGTGCGCATGCATGCCCGCGCCATCACGCGCGAATCCGGCGCGATGCCGATCGACCAGGTCCGTTCGCTGCTGGAGGAGATCGGCGGCCGTATCGAGTCGATCGCGCACCTGCACGGGCTGCTCGCAAATGCCGAACTCGGCGAACCGATCGATCTTTCGGCATACTTGCGGGAAATTTCCAGGACCGTCGTATCCTCGCTCACCGACGGACGAAAAGCGCAGTTGACGGAAATCCCGATGAGCGCATGTCTGGTTGCGCCCGAGCGCGCCCTGACCATCGGCTTGATCATCGGCGAACTGGTGACCAACGCGGTGAAATATTCGCACCCTACCGGCGTGACCGGAAAGATAGCGGTCGGCTGCCGCGTTGCCGGCGGCGACATCATCGTGGAAGTTGTCGACGACGGCGTTGGCTTGCCGGAAGGTTTCGAACCGGAGCAAGATGGCGGGCTGGGAATGCGGCTCGTGCGTTCGCTCGCCGACCAGATGAAAGCGAAAGTCCGGTTCACCGATACCGGCACCGGCCTGTTGGTCCAGGTCCTCGTGCCGGAGGTCTATCCGGTGCTCAACGGCGGCTCTCAATCACCGTCGTGAGCTGAACCGCCGGTCGCGCGCGGCCAACAATCATCCGGCACGCAAACGCCAAAAAAAGTAGAGGGCGTCGGCGAGACTCGAAGTCTCGCCGACGCCCTCTGTTGTCATCGGAACCGGGGCGCCGCGGAACAACCGCATTGCGCTTGTCACTCCGTCGCGCGCACCGGCCCGTATGACGCAATCTTCGAAACGTTTAAGTCCGAAGATCGAGAAGAAGCACTAGAGCTTCTTCTTCTTCTTCGCTGCTTTCTTTCTACGTTTCGCCATTGCTGCCCTCCTAGCCATGAAACATGGCGGATGTCTGCATTAGTACGGTCGCGGATCGACACGCACTACATGTCGTTTACACCAGCAAAATGAAAAAAACAGTGACTCCGCTTGCGCGAGCGCTTACGCGTGCCGTCCGCGACACAGCGCGCAGACATATGCGATCCGCGCGCGCAACGTTGCAGCGTTTCACAACAACGCGCGGTGCGCATCACGACGCGTCATAGAAATTGCAAAACACCCGATAAAATAAGGACTTCTTGAATTCTCATTTTTGTGCGCTCAACGAAGCGACAAGAAGAAATCTTGCGTGTGCGCATCGATTTCTCTTCAGCATCGCGCGTAACATCGACATCTACACAGGCGAAAATTTTTTTCACAATTAGCTTCGCAAATGGCGCGCACGGGTCGGATTCGATCAAAAAATGAGCGAATCAGTGACAAGTGATTCGCGGCGCGCGTGATTAACTCTTGTGAAATTTTTGTTCCGCATGCGAGTCGGACACGTTTATCGCGGCAAGCCTTCACTTAACGCGCGCGAATCTGCGGTGTGCGCCTACCGCACTGCACCTAAATTGGATGTTCGCGCGCACCGAACGCGTGCGCGTCAGAGTCCGAGTTTCTTTTTCAGGATGTCGTTGACCGCGGACGGGCTCGCTTTGCCGCCGGACGCCTTCATCACCTGGCCGACGAACCAGCCGATCGCCTTCGGATTGTTCTTGGCGTCGGCAACCTTGTCCGGATTCTTGGCAATTATCTCGTCGACCGTCTTTTCGATCGCACCGACATCGGTGACCTGCTTCATGCCGCGTTGCTCGACGATCGCGCGCGGATCGCCACCCTCGCCCCAGACGATTTCGAACAGATCCTTGGCGATTTTTCCCGAAATCGTGCCGTCAGCGATCAGATCGAGGATGCTACCCAGCTGCGCGGCGCTCACCGGCGCCGCCGCGATGTCGCCGCCCAGCTTGTTGAGGCGCGCGAACAGCTCGTTGATGACCCAGTTGGCCGCAGCCTTGGCGTCGCGGCCTTTCGCCACCGCCTCGAAATAATCCGCGGTGTCGCGCTCGCCCACCAGCACACCGGCGTCATAGACCGACAGCGAAAATTCACGCACGAAGCGCGCCTTCTTGGCGTCGGGCAGTTCCGGCAGGTGGCCCTTGAGATCCTCGACATAGGCCGGCGTCACTTCCAGCGGCAGCAGATCGGGATCGGGGAAATAGCGGTAGTCGTGCGCTTCTTCCTTGGAGCGCATCGGCCGGGTCTCGCCTTTGTTCGGATCGAACAGCCGCGTCTCCTGATCGATCGCGCCGCCGTCCTCGATGATCTCGATCTGGCGGCGCGCCTCGTGCTCGATCGCCTCGCCGATGAAGCGGATCGAGTTCATGTTCTTGATTTCGCAGCGCGTACCGAGCGCGGCGCCCGGCTTGCGCACCGAGACGTTGACGTCGGCGCGCAACGAGCCCTTCTCCATGTCGCCATCGCAGGTGCCGAGATAGCGCAGGATCGAGCGCAGCTTGGTGAGAAAGGCTTTGGCCTCCCCGGATGAGCGCAAATCCGGCTTCGACACGATCTCCATCAGCGCCACGCCGGAGCGGTTGAGATCGACGTAAGACAGCGTCGGGCTGCGGTCATGCAGGCTTTTGCCGGCGTCCTGCTCGAGATGCAGCCGCTCGATGCCGACGGTGACCGCCTCGCCGCCGTCGAGATCGACGATCACCTCGCCGTCGCCCACGATCGGCGATTTGTACTGGCTGATCTGATAGCCCTGCGGCAGATCGGGATAGAAATAATTCTTGCGGTCGAACACCGATTTCAGATTGATCTTGGCCTTGAGCCCGAGCCCGGTGCGGATCGCTTGCCGCACGCATTCCTCGTTGATCACCGGCAGCATGCCCGGCATCGCGGCGTCGACCAGCGAGACGTTGCTGTTCGGCGCCGCCCCGAATTCGGTCGAGGCGCCGGAGAACAGTTTCGACTTCGAGGTCACCTGGGCATGCACTTCCATGCCGATGACGACTTCCCAGTCCCCGGTTGAGCCTTTGATGAGTTTGTTTGGAACCGCCATGATGCGACTATCTATCGCGGCGCGGCCCGCGAGACTAGACTTGGCCCCAGCAAATTAAAAACGTGATGGGAGGCTAACATGAAGTCCCGCATCGTCACGGCTTGCGCGCTTTTACTGTCAAGTTTGGGGGCAACCATGGCCGGCGCCGTTGAAATCACCGTTCTGTCGACCCAGGCGACCGAGCAGGCCTATCGCGAACTGGTGCCGCAATTCGAGAAGGCCACCGGCCATACCGTCAAAACCACTTTCACCGGCACGCTCGACGCCAAGAAGCGCATCGCCGCCGGCGAGGCATTCGATCTGCTGATCATGTCGAGCCCGGACATCGACGCCTTCTCCACGCTCGGCACGCTGGTGCGCGGCAGCCGCGTCGACCTCGCCAAATCCGGCGTCGGCGTCGGCGTCAAGGCCGGCGCGCCCAAGCCCGACATTTCCACCACCGAGGCGTTCAAGCAGACACTGCTTTCGGCCAAATCGATCGGCTATTCGACCGGCCCGAGCGGCGTATACGTCATGGATCTGTTCGCACGCCTCGGCGTCACCGATCAGGTCAAGCCGAAGCTCAAACAGACGCCGACCGGCGTGTTCGTGGGCACCATTGTCGCCAATGGCGAGGTGGAAATCGGCATCCAGCAGGTCAGCGAGATGTCGCATTACCCGGGCGTCGATTTCGTCGGCGCGCTGCCGGCCGGCATCCAGAAGATGACGATCTTTTCGAGCGGCATCGCCGCCAAGGGTCAGCAGCCGGACGCCGCCAAGGCGCTGGTCAAATTCCTCACCGCGCCGAATGCTGCCGAGGTCTTCAAGAAGCACGGCATGGAGCCGGGCTGATCAAGCGGTTTTTGGTGTCACGGTTTGACAACTTCCAAAATTGGCTTGTCCTTGTCGACAATCATCAGACCAAGCAAGCGCAACGGTTTATCGCCGACCGCTTTGCCGCCGTGCCAATGCTCTCTTTCAACGAATTGAGAATCGCCGGCGCTCATCAAATGTTCCGACTTGCCCTGCACTTCCGCGGCCCATTGCCCTGACAGCACCAGATGAAACTCGTCGCCGTGATGAAAGTGGCGAGGCACCATGGCGCCGGCAGGCACTTCATAGATATTGGCGATCACCTGCTTGTTGGCGACGCCGCTCAGATCGACCTTGATCAAGGGCGTGACTTTATTGCCGGCAAAGCCTTCCGGCTGTTGTCCGTGGACCCACCCGGCGCCTAAGAGTAGCGCAAAGACAAGACTTCCAAACGCAAGATGTCTAATTTTCATGATCATCTCCAATGGTCACCATTGCCGCACCTAACCACCTTCAGAAGTTATTTCGCCCACCACTGCTCCGGCGTAAATCGGCCCGCCGCCTGCTCGATCACGCTGCCGAGCGAAAACAGCGTCTCCTCGTCGAAGGGCCGCCCGATCAGCTGCAAGCCGAGCGGCAGGCCGTGCGCGTCGAGCGCCGCCGGCACCGCGATGCCGGGCAAGCCCGCCATGTTCACCGTCACCGTGAACACGTCGTTCAAATACATCTCGACCGGATCGGCTTGGCCCTTCTCGCCGAGCCCGAACGCCGCCGACGGCGTCGCCGGCGTCAGCATGGCGTGCACGCCGGCCTTGAAACAGGTCTCGAAGTCCCGGGCGATCAGCGTGCGGACTTTCTGCGCGCGCAAATAATAGGCGTCGTAATAGCCGGATGACAGCACGAAGGTGCCGATCATCACGCGCCGGCGCACCTCGTCGCCGAAGCCCTGCTCGCGCGTCTGCTCATACATGTCGATGATGTCGCGCCCGGGCACGCGCAATCCGTAACGAACGCCGTCATAGCGCGCGAGATTGGACGAGGCCTCGGCTGGATTGACGATGTAATAGGCCGGCAGCGCATATTTGGTGTGCGGCAGCGACACCTCGACCAGTTCGGCGCCGGCGGCTTTCAGCCAGTCGCGTCCCTGTTGCCAGATATTCTCGATTTCGGGGTGCATGCCGTCGATCCGGTATTCCTTCGGAATGCCGATGCGCAATCCCTTGACCGATTTTCCGATCGCCGCTTCGTAATCCGGCACCACCAGATCGGCACAGGTCGTGTCCTTGGGATCATTGCCGGCCATCGAGCGCAGCAGGATGGCGGTATCGCGCACCGTGCGCGCGAACGGGCCGGCCTGATCGAGCGAGGACGCAAAGGCCACGATGCCCCAGCGCGAGCAGCGGCCATAGGTCGGCTTGATGCCGACCGTGCCGGTAAACGCCGCTGGTTGTCTGATCGAGCCGCCGGTATCGGTTCCCGTCGCGCCCAACGCGAGTTGCGCCGCCACCGCCGCGGCCGAGCCGCCCGAGGAACCACCCGGCGTCAGCGGCGTATTGGCGCCTTTTCTGCGCCACGGCGAAATCACCGGGCCGAAATGCGAGGTCTCGTTCGACGAGCCCATGGCGAACTCGTCATTATTGGTCTTGCCGAGCAGCACCGCGCCGTCGCGCCACAAATTGGCGGTCACGGTCGAGTCATAGGTCGGCACGAAATTATCGAGAATGTGCGAGCACGCCGTCGAGCGCACGCCCTCGGTGCAGAACATGTCCTTGATGGCGAGCGGAATGCCTTCCAAGGGACCTGCTTTGCCGGCGGCGATGCGCGCGTCGCTGGCTTTGGCCATCGCGGCGGCGCGCTCGGGCGTCTCCAGCACATAGGCATTGAGCGCGCGCGCCTTCTCGATCGCCGCGACATGCGCGTCGGCCAGATCAACAGCGGAGAAGTATTTTGTCTTCAGCCCGTCGCGCGCTTCCGCCAGCGTGAGCGAATTCAAGTCGCTCACGGTTTGCGCTCATCCACGTCGGGCTGCACGGTCGGGGCCGGCTCGGGCGCCTCGCATTCGAAGCGCGCGGCCTGCTCGCGCAGAATCCGTTCGCGATCCTCCGGCGGCAGTGCGTCGATCATGTTCCAGAAGCTCATTTCGCAGGCGATGCACATTTATTCGACCACTTTCGGCACCAGGAAGAAGTGATCTTCGCTCTGCGGCGCGTTCTTCACGATGTTTTCGGCGATGCCGCCGTCGGTGACCACGTCGGCGCGCTTCTTCATGACCATCGGCGTCACCGAGGTCATTGGCTCGACACCCTCGACATTCACTTCCTGGAGCTGCTCGACAAAGGCCAGCATGGCGTTGAGCTCAGCGCGCAGGTTCTCGACCTCGCCATCGGCGACGGCGATGCGCGCCAGATGCGCGATGCGGCGGACGGTGTCGGCGTCAACGGACATAGAGCGCGTATAGCAGAGGGCTCTTTGCCCTCGCAATCCTTACGCCGCCTTGCAGTCCTCGCAGGCATGCACCTCGACGGTCACATGCGACAACCCGTCGATGCCTTCGAGCCGCTGCTTATAGGCAGAAGACTTCTGCGGCCGGTCGGACACCACCGCGACAATCAGCCCGGCATGGCCGGGCCCAAGCCGCCACAGATGCAGGTCGCTGACCCGGTCACCATCGACTTCGAGCCGTTTGCGGATGGTGCCGGCCAAATGCCCATCGGGCACCATGTCGAGCAGCACCGTGCCGGTCGAGCGCACCAGGCTGACCGACCAGCTCAGGATCACGGCCACGCCGACCAGCGCCATCACCGAATCCATCCAGACCAGGCCGTAAAACCGGCCCGCCAGCAGGCCAATGATCGCCAGCACCGAGGTCATGGCGTCGGCCAGCACGTGCACATAGGCGGCGCGGAAATTCGAGTCATGGCCGAGGTCATGATGGTGATGAGCGTGATCGTGCCCATGGTCATGATCGTGATCGTGATGAGCATGATGATGATCGTGCAGCAGCCACGCACTCGCCAGATTGACGCAGAGACCCAGAGCCGCCAGCCAGGTCGCCTCCGCGAAATCGATCGGCACCGGCGACATAAGCCGCGTCACGGCCTCGTAGCCGATCGCCGCCGCGATCATGGCGAGGATCACCGCGCTGGTGAACGCCGCCAGTTCGCCGACTTTACCGGTGCCGAAGGTAAACCGCGCGTCGCGCGCGTGGCGGCTGGCGAAGCGATAGGCCAGCGCCGCGATGCCGAGCGCGCCGGCATGGGTCGACATGTGCCAGCCGTCGGCCACCACTGCCATCGAGCCGAACAGATGACCGCCGGTGATCTCCGCCACCATCGCCGCTGCGGTCAGCGCGACCACGAACCAGGTGCGCCGCTCGTGTCTGTCGTGCCGGGCGCCGAGGAAGACATGGCTGTGTTGCCAGGCCGCGGTCGAATGGGTGTGCATGGGCTGCTCCTGCAAGTGACGTTTCGTAAAGTGATAAAGCGCGGCTCCGGTTCCGCAACCGCGAGGACAATGTCGTGAGGACTTATCCCCGGGATGCCGTTCCCGGCGTGACTATTTCTTCTATAGGACTATATTCCGTATTGTCCAATCGGTAGTGTCTCAGTTTGAGAGGGATAAAATCCTCTCGCGTTTGTCCTGAAGCGCATCAAATTCGCGGGCGTCCATCAGTTCAACAAGATCGGTCATGGTCATTGCCTTGTCGGCAAGACCGGCAGCAATCGCGGGCGTTGTCCCGATTGCCTTATGTTTCCGCATCCAGTTGTACCAAACGAAATACAGCGCCAGCGAATGACAGTGATTTTGGAATTTCTTGCTGAATGCGTTGGTCAATCTCGTGAACCTGCGCATGCTCATTCTCATCGTCAGGTTCTGACGTTCAACGTAAGACGTGCTGATGTGGTTCGGGTCAGGGTTGCCGCTAACCACCTTCTTTTTCGCGCCGATGCACTCAGCAGGGCTATAACGGCCTTTGAAGCTGGCAGGGCTGGCACGGTAGATTTTGACCAACTGAGCAAAATCAACATCGTCGCTAAATGCAGCCGGGACCGCTTGCAAGTAAGCAGGAAGGCCATCGCTGGTAAGTTGGACGCGATCGGTTAGGCGAGTTTCTAGGTCGGTAAGGAATTGATAGCCCGTTTGGGCATCGCGCCCGCCAACCCACCACGAAATCATCAGCTTGGTGTCGCTATCGAGCGCGGTCCACGTCCATGTATCGCCAGCGTTCTCAGGCGCGGCCTTGGCGGTCTTTACGCCCTTGGCCTTCGCGTAAGTGAAGCTCCAGATTTCATCGCACTGGACGCGCTTCGCTTTGACGTTGCGGACCGTTTCATCGTGATAGGTCGCGCAAGCCATCCCAGCGTCAACGACCAGCTTCGTGACCGTGTTGATGGAAACGCCCGCGATCCGTGAGATTGAACGGAGGGACGACCCTTCGACCAGCATCGAGAGGATTTGGACACGCTTGGCTACCGGTAGCCTGTTCATGCCTCTCATATATGAACGTTTATGCATACCGTCATGCATTATTGTTCAAGTTGAACTATTTGGTAACCTCCATCCAAAGTAGGGTTTGAGGGCTACATTTTTCGATTCACTTGTGGTATCGCATATAGTACTATGACGCGAAATAAGCTATATAAGCTGAAAAGAGAATGGTCCCAGCTCTACCGATCCCCCAGCAAAGCAAGAGTGTTGGAGGCATTGGCGCAGAAGCTGGGACGCAAGCTCGTGAGTCGCGGCAAGGAGCCGATGTGGGACAATGTTCAGTTCCCAGAGTTGCCAGTTCTATCCATTCCACATCACGGCGGTGGCCGGGATTTATCGACACGAGTTCAACGGAGTGTCCTAGATCAATTGGAAGACGATCTTCTGGCTTGGGAAAATCAACTCGATGACGAACAACAAGATGACGAACAACAAGAAGACACAGAAGAAAACGGTAGTGGAGAGTAAAATGCAGTCGGCTGAGTACCTGAAAAGGCCATACGGGCGCGTCGTGACGCCTGATTCCGATGGTTCTTTTTTGGCCGAGATAATTGAGTTTCCAGGCTGCCTCGCAGTTGGAGATACAAAGGAGGAAGCTCTCGCTAATTTGGAGCGAGTGGCGGAAAGCTGGGTCGAAAATACTCTTGCAAAGGGCCAACGGGTTCCTGATCCGGTGGACAATGTTGGCTTTAGCGGAAAGCTAGTTCTGAGAATGCCGAAGACCTTGCACAAGAAGGCGGCTAATTATGCTGCTCGCGATGGCGTGAGCTTGAATCAATTTATTGTCTCTTGCGTATCTGAGCACGTTGGAGCGCGCACATACCCAATGCACGCTGTTATTCAACCTTTTGTTGGCGTCCAAAATTATTATCTCAACATTGGATTTGCAGTCCCCCAAAAGCAATCCGGCATAAGCGGCTCGCGGCTGATGGCTACAGCCGCGCCTAGCACTCAGGTTATCGGTATCCCAATGATGCCTATGCAGGAGTGGCAGTATGCCAGAAGTTAATCAGTACACATTCAAGCACCAGGAAGTTCTTGAGGCGCTTATCAAGAAAGCTGGATTGCATGAAGGCAAATGGCAACTAGCGTTCACGTTTGGATTGAGCCCGTTAAATATGGGGCCTAGCCCGGAGCAGATTGTCCCGGGTGCCGCTATCGGTATTATGAGCGTCGGTCTTCTGAAAGCTCAGGCGGAATCACCCGAGGCATTGGTCGCAGATGCTGCTGTAGTTAATCCTGCTTCCACCTAGAGGCAGCGGCTTTCTTAGCAATCTCTTTCCTGCGCTTCGCGGTCATCCCCTCGGCGCGCGCCTTTCCGCCCATGCGCCCCAGCGCCACGGCGGCGGCGTTCTTGCCGTCATCCGTCACCTTGTCCTCGATCTCGCCGGTGGCGATCCGCGCGACCATGACGGCGCGCATGTTTGCGTCGGCTGGTCGATGTTCGCCTTTGGGTCCCTTAGCCATTGTCTAAGGCTTTCACTACGGTTTCCGGCGAGTCCGCCACGAAGACAAAGTCCTTATTTTCAAGCACAATTTCTGCCCCACCATCGGACCTGGTTATAACAAGGCTGACGTGGGCCGGATTAATGAAGACGACCTCATTTTTGGCAGCATCGACAAATCGAACTAATTTACTCATGATACTCTCCTGCTTGGCGGTAAGCATAGCAGAATTTGGGGATAGCACCATGCCGCATGGCAAGATCACAACCGTGCTAGCTATAGTTTTTATCTTTCTGTTCTCTCCCCGCGCCGGTTTTGCCTATCCGGTGCATGGGGTTGGTACATCGAGTTGCGCCGAATTTGCTAAAATGTACCAAGGCGACCCAGAAATCAGCGAGCGTGTCTTTTTCTCTTGGGCTCAGGGATTTATGTCGGGCCTCAACTTGGGGGCAAAGGCAAATAACAAACAGATGCGCGATTTAGCTGGAATAGTGGACGATCAAAAACGAGCGCTTCGCGCTTATTGCGCGAACAACCCACTAAAAAGTTACATGGACGCCGTCATAGGATACTACGCGCAACTGCCTGTTTCTCCGCCATAATCAAACTGAGGGCTTAGCGGTAAGATTGGCAAGCATGGCTAAGTTCCTCACTCATGGATTACTTTACTTTCCACTCGCCCCAATTCTTATAGCGGGCGTCGGTGCAGCAGTTTCTTACCGGCTATCTCGGGGGCGATGGATTATCCATATTTTTGTTTTTGCGGCGCTGATCTTCGCGCTGCCAGCCTCATTTTACCTCCTAGCGCTGGCCGACCCTTCAACTATAGAAAATCTAGGTTACGGTGAGGGCTTCGCTATTTTGGCGTACTTATTTTTTGCCGCACTGGCCGCCATCGGGTATTCCTTTTTTTCCTGGTTGATTTACTGGCACCGCGACTTGCCGCCACAATCAAACTGAGACACCACCGTCCAATCCACCGAGGACGTTTCATGAGGCGTCATGCAAGTGGGATCGGATGCGGCGCCCGACAATAGCGCCGCACGTGGAGCGCCGGGAAGCGCAGCCCTCCGTCAATGGGCGCTCCAAAGCGGTTGACCCGGGTAACCGGAATGAGCCGTAGGCGCGCGGCGGGTTTCACCAAACCCGCCAAAGGGCGGCATGCACCACCGCCCTGGCGCCCTCCCGGCGCTCCATTCCCTCGTTCGAGAGGGGAAAAGGAACGGCGCACCCCGGCGCCTTCAAAGAATACGAGCGATGACGCGCGGCTGCGGCGCGGTACACTGTTTTCATGAGCCCTGCCCGACACCACGGCCGCTATCCCTACTCGCCGATCACCGCCCGCCCGGTCTACGACTGGCCGGGCGGCAAGCGGCTCGCGGTCTATATCGGGCTCAATCTCGAATGGTTTTCGTTCGGCGAAGGCCACGGCGCCGAACTTGCCCCCGCCGCCCATCAGCCCGACGTGCTCAATTACGCTTGGCGCGACTACGGCAACCGCGTCGGCGTGTTCCGCCTCGCGGACTTGTTCGCCGAACTGAAAATGCCGGCGTCGCTTTTGGTCAATGCGGACATGTATGCGAACGCTCCGCAGGCGGTCGCGGCCTTTCCCGGCGCCGACATTGTCGGCCACGGCCGCAGCAATTCCGAACGCCAGGGCACGCTCAGCGAAAGCGATGAAGGCGCCCTGATCGCAGAGACCACCGCGGCGATCGAGAAACATTCAGGTGCCCGCCCGCGCGGCTGGCTCGGCCCCTGGATCTCGCAGTCGCATGTGACGCCCGATCTGCTGCAGGAATTCGGCTATAGCTACTTGCTCGACTGGTGCCACGACGATCAGCCGGTCTGGATGAAAACCCGCAAAGGCCGCATCCTGTCGGTGCCCTACCCGCAGGAGCTCAACGACATTCCGCAGATCGTCGCGCGCAAGCGCGAGGGCTCCGAATTCGCCGCTATGATCGTCGACGCTTTCGACGTCATGCACGCCGAATGCGAGCAGCGCCCGCTGGTGATGGGCATTGCGCTGCACCCCTACATTGTCGGACCGCCGCACCGCTTCAAGCATCTCAGGCGCGCGCTCGCGCACATCGCCGGCCGCGCCGATGACAAAGTCTGGTTGACGACCGCAGGCGCCATCGCCGCCCATGCCGCCGCGCTGCCGGTGGGCATGGTGCCATAGCGCACGATCCCGAAAAGTGGAAACCGGTTTTCGGGCAAGATCATGCGCAAATAAAAAGTTACATCGCCTGGCTCATGCCGCGGATGCGCCGCGCCAGCACGCCCATGATGTAGATCGCGAAGTTCGGCACCTCGTCCACCATGAAGCGGAAGGTGCGCGGCTCGATCAGCGACAGCTCGCAGGCCTCGCGCGCCCGCGCGGTCGACGAGCGCGGCTTGTCGTCGATCATCGACATGAAGCCGAGCGCCTCGTTCGCCCCGATGGTCTCGATCACCTTGTCGCCGATCATCATGTCGATGACGCCCGACTGCACGATATACATGCACTCGCCGGCCTCGCCTTTGTTGAAGACCACGCCGCCGGGCGACACCTTGATGGTGGCCCCGGCACTTTTGGCAAAAGCGCGCATGTCGATATCGGCGCGCTGGCGCTTGCCACTTCCCATGTTCATTGCATTCCCCCGTAACAACCCCGGCGTTTAAGACGCTATGTGAGATCGAATTTTATCCCGATACAAGTGTTTCTGTCGCATGCTATCGCATCGTCGATGGCTGTCATATTGCCCCTGATCGAAGCCGCCGAACACCTGCCAGACCGCGGGTCGCTGATCGGCCTCGACCTCGGAACCAAAACCATCGGTGTGGCATCGAGCGATCCCGACCGCAGACTGGCAACCGGCGTCGAGACCATCGCGCGCATGACTTTCACCGCCGACGCCCGCCGTTTGCTGGCGCTCGCCACCGAGCGCTCCGCGGCCGGCTTTGTCCTCGGCCTGCCGGTCAACATGGACGGAACCGAAGGCCCGCGCGCGCAATCGACCCGCGCCTTCGCCCGCAATTTTGCCAAGCTCACGGAATTACCGATCGCGCTATGGGACGAGCGGCTGTCGACCTCTGCGGTCGAACGCGAGCTGATCGGCCACGACGTCAGCCGCAAGAAGCGCGCGGCGGTGATCGACCAGCACGCCGCCATGTATATTCTGCAGGGCGCGCTCGACCGGCTGGCGCGCCTCAAAGCCTAGCGCATGCAAAAAGGCGGGCCGCGTGGCCCGCCTGGTTGCAGTGATCGCCTGCTAGCTAGGGTCAGGACTCATTGATTATAGCCAGAAGATGACGATGGCGGCGATGCAGATTGCGGACATGAATGTGTGAGCGCATCGGTCGTAGCGGGTATGAACGCGTCGCCAGTCCTTGAGCCTGCCGAA
>Ga0209483_1000661_pt1 | contig 28743 bp, 22 predicted proteins | sample NGEPerA_FD_184508 | JGI IMG/M metagenome (GOLD analysis project Ga0209483, IMG submission 184508) | Arctic peat soil microbial communities from the Barrow Environmental Observatory site, Barrow, Alaska, USA - NGEE PermafrostL2-A... | ecosystem: Environmental > Terrestrial > Soil > Wetlands >... | reverse complement strand
CATTCAAGGCCAGAACCACCTTGTCATAAATCGTAATGCCGTAGCCCGGACCGCCGGAGCCGGGCAGTTCAAACCAGCCCACGGCCGTGCCGGCGGTGAAGGTCAGGTTGGAATACACGTTGACGCCCCCGAAAACATAGTCCAGCGGGTCATAATGATAGCCCAGGTCCGGGCTGCTGTTGGTGTCCCGCTGGATCTGCGGTGAAAAGGTGGTGGCAACTGCAATGGTCAAGTTGGAATAGACCAGCGGCGCATAGGTGATCTTGGTGGCAAGGTTGGCTAGATCAGCCGGCGGGAGGTTGGCTGTGAATGGGTCAGTCCCGAATGGCGCTTACTTAAGGGCATTCTTCGATGGTTTTTGAGACTGCTTGCGATTGCGTTCCACGAACATTTCGTGACGCGGTTTGGTGAGCAAGCGAAAATTCTTCGGTCGCCGTTTGACGGCGCGCGGTTCCGCGCGGTCAGGGCGGTCAGGCAGCAGGTCGTTGGCGATGCTCTGATAGAAAAGTAACCGCAGTTTGCCGACGGCGCGCGGCCGGGCTTTGGTGTTCTCAAAGAGTTCGCGCCACTGCCGCAACGCGTCCACCGTGCCTTTGAAGGAGAGCCGTTGCACGGCCACCTGATAGCGGTGCGCGATGTCTTGCATCAGCGCGCGGATCAGGTTGTAGGCCAGGGCGTGCAGCACGATTTCCTTGCGCACCGTCGCCGGGGTCTGGCAACGCAGCACGTCCAGGCCGAGCGTGGCCTTGATGTCTCGGAAAAACAACTCCACGGCCCAGCGGCGAAAGTAAAGCTGGCCCAACGCTTCGGCGCGGTAGGTCTGGGCGTCCAGCAGCGTGGTGACCAGCACGATTTTTTGAGTCCGAAATCCCGGCACGACCACGACGATCTCGACCAATCGCACCGTGATCTCTGCGGGCAATTGCGCCCATTGTTCGGCCGCCCAAAGCTTGCCTTGCAACAGACCTTTCTGCCAGGTCACCCGCCGGTCGCGTCGTCCCAGTCGCCGTCCGGCCCGCCAGTCGAGCTTTCGAAAATGATGCACGCGCATCACCGAGTCCACCCCGCGCGCCCAGAGCGTGGCCAGGCTCGCATACGAACTGAACCCCCGGTCGGCGAGCACAACCTCGCCTTTTTTGAAAACGGACAGGAGCTTCTGGAGCAGGCGGCAATCATGTTCCTTGAGCGTGCCTTCCACCCAGTGCAGCAGCGCGCCGCTGGCCAGGCAAAAACACGCCACCAGTTTGACGACGGGAAAACCGCAGCCGGATTTTTGCCCCGAAGGTTGCGGCCAAGCCTGCTGGTTGGCGGCGGTGTCGGGCATGGAAACCCCCGTGCCGTCCACTACCTTGACGCAACGTCCCAACCAGAGTTCGGGGGTCGTGATGCGCGCGGAGAGTTTGTTGGCCAGCGTTTGGTGGAGATCCATCAGACAGGCCAACGGCAGACGGTGGCGCGCCTGACAATAGGCACTGGTGCCGCTGTCGGGCGTCTTGGCCTGCGGCGCATACCACGCTTGAACTTTGCGGACGATCTCACGGCAGGAAGACCCCGGACTCAAGACCCGGCTCAAAAACGCCCAAAAGGTCCAGCGGTAGCGGATAGGTGCGCTGGCGGCTGTTGACCCCATTGGCCGTGGGCGAGAGCTTGGTGGTCGGCAACCACGGCCCGAAAATCTCGCACAACTGGCGCAACGAGGACCGCCGCCATTGCTCGGATTGCGCCCGCAACTGGTCGAGTTGGGAACGGCGTTGACGACCGGCAAGAGCGTGCGAAAGGCCCGGCAGAAACGGGGTCGGATTTAACATGAACCAGTATAAAACAGGCTCAATATCGGAGACAGAACTATCGGCAATCAGTCAAAGATTTCGGCTGCCTCCGCTGCCTTAAGTAAGCGCCATTCGTGTCAGTCCCAAGCATTGAAACAATTCTTCTGCGCCTCGGCGTCTCAGCGGTTCAAAAACTAAACATTAAACTTGAACAGCAGCACGTCGCCGTCTTTCACGACGTATTCCTTGCCTTCCATCCGATACAAACCTTTTTCGCGCGTCGGCGGCAATCCTTGTGTCAGGCCGCATACGGAGCCAGCAATGAAATCGGCTCGCGGCCATTCTTTCGGAAAAACCGGAAATCTCCGTCGGTCGTGCAAACGATGCTGTCCGCATGAATTTCCGCCAGACGAACAATGCAAGCATCCGCAAAATCCATGGGCGTGTCCGCGTAGCGATTCAGCAGTTCGCGCAACACCGGAAATTCGCCGCCGAGAAAAACCGGCGTCAGTCCGCCTTGCTCCACAAATTCCAAAACCTTGCCGCGCGCGACTCCGTCCTTGGCAACCAGGTGGCAGACTTCAGCCAACACAGCTTCGCAAATGAGTCCGCCGGCGGGAATTTGCGAGAAAGTCTGACGCGCCCAAGCATGATGTTTGTCACGCGGGCAGAACCACGCCACGAGCGGACCGGTGTCAAAGATGACCGGTTTCATCGGCCAAAGTCATTCAGATGAGATTTGTTGGCTGAAAGGTCGGAGTATTCGCCGCGCCCGATGCCTGCCAAACCAGCAACGCGGTCGGCAAGATTGCCGCTGGCGGTTTCAGCCTTTCCATTCGCAGTCAGAATGGTCAGCAGCGCGTGCGCTTTTGACGGCAACATTTCCGCGCCGGACGGATGCACGCGCCCGTTTTCCAACTCTACTTCCAGCGTCTTGTAGCTCATGGAAAAAGATTACGCGGGAAATCTGTCAGCGTCAATTCGTGTCCACGCCTGGTAGTGGGCTACTTTCAGAGCAAAAAATCAGTGCGATTTTTTGGCTGTTTTCAAAACCTGCATTGACTCATCATAGTTTTGACCGCACCTCACCGCACCTTTTCAAATGCGAAGCCCTTCAAGTATTCCGTTTCCGGAATCATCGGGATGATCGGATGATCCAATGATTGCGCGTAAGTCGCCACGCGGCGCAAAATATGACGCGTGTCATACGCCGCCGACAGCAGCGAATCCAAAAACAGCCCGGCGTCCACATGATGCGAACAGCAGAACGTCGCCAGCGTGCCGCCGGGTTTCAACAGCTTCAGCGCGCGCAGATGAATTTCCTTGTAGCCGCGCAGCGCATCCGGCACGGACGCGCGGTTGCGCGTGAATGACGGTGGATCAAGAATGATCAAGTCAAAGCGCGGGATGACGCGTTCGTGCGGCTTGACGGCGGTGTTTTCCTTGAGCCAGTCAAAAACATTGATGGTGCCGAAGGAACATTTTTCCGCGAGACCATTGGCGGCGGCGTTGCGCTTGGAAGCTTCAATCGCGTCCTCACTTTGGTCGAGCAAATGGACGTGCGCCGCGCCCGCCCGCGCCGCGTGCAAACCGAAGCCGCCGAGAAAACTGAAACAGTCCAGCACTTGTCCGCCTTTGGCGAACTGCGAGACGGCTTGGTAATTCGCCTGCTGGTCAAGATACATTCCGGTTTTGTGGCCGCCGGCCAAATCCGTCTCGAACTTCAGGCCGTTCAAGTTCACGGAAACCGGCCCGGTCAAATCGCCGAATAGCACGCCATTGGCTTCCAGCAAACCCTCAAACTTCCGCGACGACACATCGCTGCGTTCCATGATGGCGCGCGGTGAGAAGATTTTTTGCAGCGCGGCGACGATCATCGCCTTGCGCTGGTCCATGCCGAGCGCGGAGATTTGCACGACGAGCACGTCCTCGTATTTGTCCACGATAAGGCCGCTCAAGAAATCGCTCTCGGCATTCACGACGCGGAAGGACGTGGCCTCCGGCAGATGTTTTTGCCGGACGGCAAGCGCGGCGCGGATGCGTTCCTCGAAAAACTTTTCATTCACGTCCACGCGTTCCGGCGCGAGGATGCGGACATTGATTTTCGAGCGGGAATTGAAGAAACCGACGCCGAGCAGTCGCTGGCGCGGGTCTTTGACCTGCACCAGTTCGCCGTCGGTGAGCGGGGCGGTGACGCGGAGAATTTCGCCGTGGTAAATCCACGGATGGCCGGCGACAATTCGGTCGCCTTCGCCCGGTTTTAGGATGACAGTGGTGAGCGTTCCCATTTTTGTAAACACTTAGCCGGACAGTCTCGCAGGGGCGGTCGGGGCGGGAAAGCAAATTTTTAACTTGAAATGTCCGCGAAACCGGCGGATAAAGAATCAGCCGCCTATGAAAACAACCTATCCCATCAGTTCCATCCTGTTTCACAAAGCGTCCGCGCTTTGGACCATCGCGCCGGAAGCGACCGTCTTTGACGCCATCAAACTGATGGCCGAAAAAAACATCGGTTCGCTCCTCGTCATATCCGGCGGCAAGCTGGCCGGCGTGTTCACCGAGCGCGATTACGCCCGCAAGATCGCGCTGCACGGGAAAAATTCCCGGCAGACGCTCGTGTGCGAAATCCTGCCGAAGGAAATCATCACCGTGACCCCGGACGATTCGGTGGAGGAGTGCATGAAATTGATGACCGAGAACCGCGTGCGGCATCTGCCGGTCCTGGAAGGCGCGAACGTCACCGGCATCATCTCCATCGGCGACCTCGTGAACTGGATCATCTCCACGCAGAACGCGGCCATTGAGCAGATGGAGCAATATATCGCCGGCGGCATGACGGCCTGATGCTTAATTTTTGGGGTGGCCCGGCGGAACCGCCTTCAAATCCGGCCGCAACACCGGCATGGTCGAATTGGTTGGCACGGTCACCTTCCGCACCGCGATGTCATCGTGCGTTGCGCCCGGCACCTTCACCATGCAGGTGTAAGGCTTGGTGAGATAAACCCCCGGCGGCAGCGAGGAAAAATCGCCCAGGTTTTTGATGTTCAAACGCGGCAGTTCGTTCGTGCCCGGCAGGATGGAATTGGTGTAAAGCGGCGGCGGCGGAAGCTTGAACGTCCCCGGCGCCACGCGGGTGATCTCCGCAAATGCCGTCAGCGCCATCACCGACAGCGCGGTCAAAGCCGGACAGAATTGGAACCGCTTCATGGTGTTTCGACCTGAAACCCTTCGGCTCTGTTCAAATTTAACCGGTTCGGAATTTTTTGAAGCTTGGCGTGGCGCGACGGTCGCATTAGATTTTCCCGACGATGATCAACCACGGCATTCTCAACCCGCAAATTCTCTCGCTGCTCGCCCGCGTCCGCCACACCAATGCGCTCGTCATTGCCGACCGCGGCTTTCCGTTCTGGCCGATGATCGAGACGGTGGACGTTTCCGTGGTGGACGGTCTGCCGACCGTGCTGCAACTCATCGCCGCCGTGCGCGCCAATCATAATTTCACGCAGGCGTTCCAGGCAGAGGAATTTTTGAAGCACAACACCGCGTCCGTCCGCCAGAAATTCGCCGCCGCGCTGAAAGGCGTGCCGGCGAAGTTCGAGCCGCACGTCGAATTCAAAAAGCGCGTGCCGCACGCCATCGGCCTCATCCGCACCGGCGACACGGTGCCATACGCCAACACGATTTTGATTTCGGGCTAAACTAATTGTTGTAGCGGCGCTCTGTGAGCGCCGTTCTTCATTCACGAGAAACCACAGCGGTCACAGACCGCCGCTACAAAAAATAATTTCAAATGAAACGTCAGCTTCGCGTCGGACTTTTTGGCATCGGCCTGGACACTTACTGGCCGCAGTTCAAAGGCCTCAAGCCGCGCCTCGAAGGCTGCGTCCGCGCCGTCCAGAAAAAACTCGAACGCCCCGGTGTCGAAGTCGTGAACCTGGGTTTGATTGACAACCCGGTGAAGGCGCTCGATGCCGGACATAAATTCCGCGAGACGGACGTGGACGTGATTTTTCTCCACGTCACGACTTACGCGCTTTCTTCGACCGTGCTGCCAGTCGTGCAGCGTGCGAAAGTTCCCGTCGTCATTTTGAACCTCGCGCCGGAAGCGGCGATTGATTACGCAAAGTTCAACGCGCTCGGCGACCGCACGGCAATGACCGGCGACTGGCTGGCGCATTGCGCCGCGTGTCCCGTGCCGGAGATCGCCAATGTCTTCCGCCGCGCCGGCATTGATTTTCATCAAGTCACCGGAATGCTGCACGACGATCCCGTTTGCTGGAACGAGGTGGACGCGTGGATCGAGGCCGCGCGCGTCGCACACACGATGTTTCACAATCGCCTCGGCTTGATGGGCCATTATTACGGCGGGATGCTGGATGTTGCATCCGACACGACGCTGCAATGCGCCACGTTCGGCGGCCATCTGGAAATTCTTGAAGTGGACGAACTCGCCGTCTTGCGCCGCGAAGTTTCAGCGAAGCAAGTCGCGGAGCGCGTCGCCAGGTTCAAAAAAGTTTTCGCCGTGCAAGCTGATTGTTCGCCGGCGGAATTGGAACGCGCCGCAAAGACGTCCGTTGCGCTCGACCGGCTGGTCAAGGAGCACGACCTCGGCTCGCTCGCCTATTATTATATGGGCACCGGCAACGTGGAAAACGAGGACGCCATCAGCTCGATCATTCTCGGCAATTCGTTGCTCACGGCGCGCGGCATTCCCGTCGCTGGCGAATATGAAGTAAAGAACGTGCAGGCGATGAAAATCATGGACACGTTTGGCGTCGGCGGCTCGTTCACGGAATACTACGCGCTGGATTTTAATGACGACGTGGTTTTGATGGGCCATGACGGGCCGGGCCACATCGCCATTGCCGAGGGTAAAACAAAAGTGCGTCCGCTGAAAGTGTATCACGGCAAAGTGGGCCGCGGTTTGTCCGTGGAAATGTCCGTCAAGCACGGCCCGGTGACATTGCTTTCCATCGTGGAAACGGCGGATGGAAAAATAAAACTGCTCGTGGCGGAGGGCGGATCCGTTCCCGGTCCGATTCTGGAAATCGGCAACACGAACAGCCGTTATCGTTTTTCAACCGGCGCGCGGAAATTTGTGAACGACTGGAATGCGCACGGCCCGGCGCATCATTGCGCGGTCGGCGTCGGCCACATCGCGGAGAAAATTGGCAAGCTCGGCAAACTGCTCGGCGTGGAAGTGGCGCGCGTGTGCTGAAGCCGGCAGTCGGAGTGATTCGCGTGCGCTGGAGCAGCGAAGATTGCAGACGGCGATGCCCGCATAAGGGCGGCGGCGCAGCTTCCGCCCGCGCGCGCGGCCGGGAAGGTTGAACGGCCTGGGAACTTGCATTTGCGTTTGAGGGAAATGCGCCTATGATTAGGCCACTATACCGGCTGAATGAAAACAATGGAAAATCAGAAATATCATATCCTGGTGGTGGACGATGAGCCTAGTGTCTGCAAGGCCATGCAGATGATGCTCAAACATTTCGGCCACGAAGTTCAGACCGCCGAGAGCGGGGAAGCGGCGCTGACATTGTTGGAGTCGGCCCAGTTCGACTTGATCATCACGGATTATCTCATGCCGGACATGAAGGGGGACAAACTGGTGGCCCTCATCAAACAACGCCGGCCCGCGCAACGCATCATCCTGGCCACGGCCTATGCGGAAGACTTCATCGCTTATGGCAAACCGACCGGGGGTGTGGATCATGTCCTCGAGAAGCCGTTTTCCCTGGCCAAACTCCAAGAGGCGATTGCCAGGGTTTTGCCCGGCAAGAATCCAAATTAAGCCGCGTGGCACCGGCCTTGTGCATGGACAGGATGGTTTGATTTGAGACTTGACCGGGCAGGGGATTTGCCTGTAGATTATTTCCGCAATGTTGAAAAACGTGTCACAAGCTGTCATGCTGGCCGTCGTCGTAGTTGGCGGCGCCGTTGGCGTTTGTTGAACGTAAAAATTTAACAAAAACCCACGGCTGGCAACGGCTGTGGGTTTTTTGTTACCCTTGGCCGCGCCACCACAACCAAGCAACCCCATGAGCAAAACAACTGAATCCGCAAAAGCGAAACCGGCAAAATCTCCCGTCCGGCGCGCCGAGGTCGGCCCGGCCATGTTCGGGCGCGACATTTTTGTCGAGGCCCTTGAACGCGAAGGCTGCGAAGTCATCTTCGCCTATCCGGGCGGCGCGAGCATGGAAATCCACCAGTCGCTCACCAAATCCAAAATCCGCACCATCCTGCCGCGCCACGAACAGGGCGGCAGTTTCGCCGCCGAAGGTTACGCCCGCGCGACCGGCAAGGCGGGCGTGTGCATGGGCACGAGCGGGCCGGGCGCGACGAACCTTGTCACGGCCATCGCCGATGCCTACATGGATTCCTGTCCGCTCATCGCCATCACCGGCCAGGTGAGCCAGGCGATGATCGGGCGCGGCGCATTTCAGGAGACGGACATCATCGGCGTCACATTGCCGATTGTGAAACATTCTTATTTGATAACGGACATCAACGACATTCCGCGCGTTGTGAAAGAGGCGTTTTACATCGCGCAAACCGGTCGTCCCGGCCCGGTGGTCATTGATTTTCCGAAAAACATCCAGCAGCAGAAAACCCAGCCAGTCTGGCCCACGGCCGATGAAATTAAAAAAAGCCTGCGCGGTTACACGCAACCGGATTTGAAGGCGGACGACATCGCTCTGAACGAAATCATCGGCCTCATCGAGAAGGCCGAACGTCCGGTGCTTTATGTCGGCGGCGGCATCATCACGAGCGGCGCGGCGGCGGAACTGAAAAAATTCGCCGAGGCCACGAACATTCCGGTGACGACGACGTTGATGGGCATCGGCGGTTTTCCCGAAACGCATCCGCTGTCGTTGCGCTGGCTCGGCATGCACGGCGCGGCTTTTGCCAACTGGGCAGTGAACGGCGAATTTGAATTGCGCAAAGATTTCAACGCGCCGATGGTCAAAATCAAAGATGGCGCGGATTTGCTGCTCGCGTTCGGCGTGCGCTTCGATGACCGCGTGACGGGCAAGTTCGAGGAGTTTTGCAAGACCGGCACGATTGTCCACATTGACATTGACGCGTCCGAGTTGAACAAAAATCGCAACGCGAATCTGCCGGTGGTTGGCGACATCAAAGACGCGCTCACGCGGTTGAACCAGCTCGTCGCGAAACGGCCGATTGCCAGGCAGCACACCGCGTGGCTCGCGCAGATTGACGAATGGAAAAAGAAAGGGCCGTTTGCCTATCGCATCACGCCGGAAATCGCCAACAGCGATCACATGGTGGACCACATGCAGGGCCACGAGAACGAAGTGATTCTTCAGCAGATGGTCGTCGAGACGCTTTACGAACTCACGAAAGGCGAGGCTTACATCACCACCGGCGTCGGCCAGCACCAGATGTGGGCCGGGCAATGGTATAAATACAAATACCCGCGCCAGTTCATCACCAGCGCCGGCCTCGGCTCGATGGGCTTTGGCTATCCCGCCGCGCTCGGCATCAAAGTCGCGCTGCCGGACAAGCAGGTCATTGACATAGACGGAGATGGTTCGTTTCTGATGAACATCCAGGAACTCGCCACCGCGCACGTTGAAAAAATCGCGGCGAAGGCGATCATCCTGAACAACCAGCACCTCGGCATGGTCGTGCAATGGGAGGATAATTTTTACGCCGGCAACCGCGGGCACACTTATCTCGGCGATCCCGACCATCGCCCGGAGATTTATCCCGACTATGTGCGCGTGTGCAATTCCTTTGGTGTGAAATGCGAGCGCGTGATGTTCAAAAAAGATTTGCGCGCCGCCATCCAGCGGCTGCTCGACGCCGACGAGCCTTACGTCCTCGACGTGGTGACGCCGTATTCAACGCACGTCATCCCCTTCATTCCCGCCGGCAAGACCGTGGCGGACATGATCTGGAAGCCCTGATTCGTTTCTGAAAAATAAAACGGTCGGATGAGCTTTTCGTCCGACCGTTTTTTATTTGCGATTTACGATATACGATTTACGCGCTGTCCCGAAATTCCATGGGCCTCGTAAATCGCATATCGTATATCGCAAATCATTTCAGTTCCGCCGCAATCTGTTCGCCGAGCAGCGCCGCTTCGGCAATGGGGCGTTTCGCCGCGCCGCGTTTCACCAGTTCATCGCGGAAGGAAACCGCCTTGAGCGAAATCTTGTCGCCGATGATTTCCGCGTGCGCGCCGACGGGACTCTGGCAGCCGCCGCCCATCCCGCGCAGAAACGCGCGCTCCGCCGTCACCGCCTGAAACGTGTTGAAATGATTCAGCCGCTCGGCGATTTTTCCAATGCGCCCGTCATCGGCGCGAATCTCAATGCCAATGGCGCCCTGGCCCACGCACGGCAGCATCACGTCCAAACCCAAAACCGTGGCGAGCAAACCGTCCGGCACGGCGTCGCCGGCCAGCGTGCCGTCGGGAGCGATCTTGAAATTCAGCCGCGTCAGGCCGGCGAGCGCGAGAATGGTCGCGTCCAGTTCGCCGCGCTCGGCAACCTTTTGCATCCGCGTGACGATGTTGCCGCGAATTTCCACGATCTTCAAATCCGGCCGCGCCGCGAGCAGCGACATTTTCCGTCGCGTGCTGCTCGTGGCGATGGTCGCGCCCTTCGGAAAGTCCTTCAGCTTCAGATGCGGTTTGAAGCCGCGTAAATCACTTTGGCCCGGTGACCAATCCATTGAATTTTCGATTTCCGATTTCCGATTTTCGATTGCCTCGGCGGAGCGATAGATCAACACGTCCCGCACGTCCTCGCGTTTCGGCGTGGCGGCGAGCATCAGGCCGGCGGGCAGATCGGTCGGCAAATCTTTCAGGCTGTGGACGGCGAGGTCGGCGTGGCCTTTGACGAGCGCCACCTCGAGTTCCTTCGTGAACAGGCCTTTCGGCAGCGTCTCGCCTTTTTTGGCCATCGAAGCCTTCTGCAGCTTGTCGCCGGTGGTCTTGATGATTTTCAGCTCGAAGCGCAGGCGGGGAAATGCGGCGCGGCACATCGCGGCGATGAGGCTGGCCTGCGCGAGCGCCAGCGCACTGCCGCGCGTGCAAATAATGATGGGGCGTTCAACAGCCATATTTTAACCACGAATTAACATGGATTCACCCGGATGAACAGCAAACAACGTTGAGGGAACTGTCATTCGAACAAGGTTGGCCGACAATTCCGGCGGCAATCTTTTCAACGGCGCGGGCCGGCCGGCGTCCGCCGATTCGCGCGTGCCCGCGCGGATGAATCACGGGCGGGCGCCGTAGCCGCGCACGAAACCGATGCACTGGGCCGCATCGGTGACATTGTTGTTCCAGTTGTATTCGTATTCGATGGAGATGTTGCCGGCGAAATGCTGGCGCTTCAATTCGTCCAGGATGCCGGGAACGTCCGCAACGCCCGTGCCCGCGGGAACGTCGTGGCAGCCGGGCGACATTTCATTCATGTCATGGAGATGCACGCTGATGATGCGGCCCTGCAAAATTTTCAGGCAGTCCACGGGCTTCAAGCCGGACTGAACCCAGTGGCCGGTGTCGGCGCAGGAACCGATGCGCGGGTCGCGGTCTTTGACGACGCTCAAAACGTAGTTGGGATCCCACATCTTGTAGCCGGGGTTGTTCGGCTGGCGCTGATGATCATGAAAACCCACGCAAATGTCGTATTCCTTGACGAGTTTTTCAATCGTGTCCATCGAGCCGACGGATTCGGTGGTGAGGCCGTAGAGATCGAGCTTTTTGGCGAACTCAAAAATTTTCCGCGCGGCGGCCTCGTCCTTGGGAATGTCCACGACGCCATAGTTGACGGCGCGGACGCCGCGCTCGACGAGCCGCGCCTTGACGGCGGCGATCATTTCGTCGGTGGCGTCGGGGTCGAATTTCAGGTCGGGCTTGTCCGGGCTGAATTTCTGGCCGGAATAAAATTCAATGACCTTGCCGCCGGCGGCGGCGGTTTTGTCAATCGCCTCCATGACCGAGAAATGGTTGAACGTCCACGCCTGGCAGCCGATGGCGAAGCCGCCGGTCAGGCAGGTGTCCGGAATGGGCGTGGCGGAGACGGTGAGACCCGCGAAACCGAGCGCGGCGACGAGATGTGTGAGATGAATTTTCATAGATGTGTTTGTGTGAATTCAGTTTTTCAATTTTTCGGACCGGCTGGCTTGGCGCAAGCACCCGTTTGGGAGATGACTGCGCTTTGGGCAAATGGAAGGATGCCGGCAGCCTCCAGTTTTTGCCAGCGCCAAATTAGGTGTCGCCGGCGGAAAATCGGGCGGCGCATTTCAACGCTCCGTGCTGGCAAACTGGCGGAGCCATGCCGTGAGCCAGCGGTTTCCAGTCCGCAACTAGATTCACGCCGTCGCCAGATTGTCATCAAGCATTTTCGAGCGCGCGGAATTTTCCGTCGCGTCAGGCACAGTCGCGTTATCGAGAATTTTTATCGGCTCGTAAAAAGTGTTTCTTTGCACCGGCGTGCGGCCGGCTTCGCGGATGGCCTTGAGCATGGCCGCCTCGGTCTGCAATTGCGGCGAGGTCGCGCCGGCCATGTGAAAAATATGTTCCTCGATGATCGTGCCGTGGATGTCGTCCGCGCCGTAGCTCAACGCGACTTGCGCGAGCTTCATGCCGAGGCCGACCCAATACGCGGTGATGTGCGGAAAGTTGTCGAGATAGATGCGGCTGACGGCGATGGTGCGCAGCGAATCAAATCCCGTCGGTGCGTGTTCGACGGGAATGTCATTGTCCTGCGGCTGATACGCGAGCGGCACAAAAGCGACGAAGCCGCGCGTCTCGTCCTGCAACGCGCGCAATTGCCGCAGATGATCCACGCGGTCGGCGAGATTTTCGACGTGGCCGTAAAGCATCGTGCAGGTGCTGCGTCCGCCGAGCTTGTGCCATTGGCGATGCACGTCGAGATATTCCTCGGCGGATTCTTTTCCTTTCGCAATCGCTGAACGGATGTCTTTGCGAAAAATTTCCGCGCCGCCGCCGGTGAGCGAATCGAGGCCGGCGGCTTTCAATTCGGTCAGCGTCTGCTCGACGGATTTTTTGGCGAGCCACGCGAGGTGCAAAATTTCAATGGCGGTGAAACATTTCAAATGGAGGCGTGGTTTTGGATTGGGGAGCGCGGGCGTCGCGCCCGCAGGTTTCAGCGTCTCGCTGAAACCATTTTGCCGCTCGCTGGATTCGGCTGGCGGGACGCCAACCGATGCGACCGGGACGGTCGCGCTCCCCATTTCATCATTCAGCGCGCGCAGCGCCTTGAGCATATCCGTGTAATAGCTGAACGGCAGCGACGGATGCAAGCCGCCGACGATGTGCAGTTCCGTGATGCCGATCTTCAACGCCTCGCGCGCCTTCTCGACAATTTCCTCGATGGAAAACTGGAAGCCGTCCGCATCGCGTTTCTTGCGAGAGAAGGAACAAAACTGGCAGGATAAAATGCAGTAATTCGAATAATTGACGTAACGATTGACGATGTAACTGGCGCGATTGCCGTTTTTTTTCTGACGCACAAAATCGGCGATGGCACCGAGTGCGTTCAAATCTTTCGATTCAAACAAGCGCAGCGCGTCGGCGTCAGAAATGCGTTCGCCCGCGACGACCTTGTCGTAAATGTCGCGGAGTTCGCTGCGTTGGACGAAAAAATTCACGTCAAACAATCTAACCGCAAATGCTGATTTGGGAAAGAAAGTTTAACCGCAGATACGGCCGTGATATTTATTTCGGTTGATTTTGTTTTTTAAGCAAATCAATCATCGCGCCAACTGCTTCATCGGTGGCTTGAAACGCCGTGTCGCCGCTTTGGTTGACGCAGACGAGAATGGCAAAATCTTTGTTCGGCGCGACCCAGACGTTCGCAAGATTCATCGTGTTGTCGCCGCCGTGATTGAGGGCCTCGCCGCCGGCCCAACTGCGTTGAACGACAGTCCAGCCGAGCGCGTAGTCGCCGCCGAAGGGCGGAGTTTGCAATTTCTGATACGATTCCGGTTTGAGCAGCGTTCCAGGTTCGCCGCGCGCGCCGCGCAATTGATCCTGGACAAATTTCGCCCAATCCTGAATCGAACAATGAATGCGGCCAGCCGGTCCCATGACGGGCGGATTGTCCATGTCAGAACCGTTTTCGGCAGTTGGTTTGCCATCGTCAGTGTGCGGCCACGGCTGGTCAATTCGTCCCGGCGTTCCCGTGCCGCCGAAGCCGGCGGATTTCATTTGCAACGGATTGAACACTTCGTTTGAAATGGCATTTTCCCAAGTTTGCCCGGTGATTTTTTCGACGACCGCACCGGCGATGATATAACCGAGATTGGAATATAGATATTTGCCGCCCGGTGAGCTTTGCGGCTGCTTCGCCAGTTCCTCGCGCACCGCTCGCAGCCGTAAAGATTGCACGTCGTTTCCAAGATAGTCGGCGAGATTCAGATTTGCCGGCAGACCCGCTCGATGCGAAAGCAATTGGAGCAAGGTCGCTTTCTGAAATTCCGGGTTCATTTGCGAAGCAAGTTCGGGAAAAATTTCCGCGAGCGTCGAATCCCATTTCAATTGTCCGCGTTCCACCAGCCGCGCGATCAAAGTGCTAGTCATCGCCTTTCCGTCCGAACCAAGATGCCAGAGATCGTCGAGCGCGACGGGAATTTCCGTATCACGTTTGCGGACGCCAACCGCGCCGATGAACTTGATTCCATCGCTTGTCACCACTGCGACGGCCATCGCGGGCACGTTGAATTTTTGCCGGATAGGTTTCAGCGCCTGCGTCACAGCTGCATCGCCGACCGCAGGGCAGAAGGCCGGTGCCGTGCCGATTTTGGCGGCGCTTTCGCGATTGTTCATGATCCACGCCACCGCAAATAATAACACAACACAAATAACGAACATCACCGCCGCGCCCACGACGATTCCAATTCCAAATGATTTAAGATGAAAGCTGATTTGATTCCAAGTTTAAGAGGCTATCTTTGAACGGAAAAGTTTTTTCTGTAAATGTCGGCGCAAATTGAACCTGCCCTGAAAAATCATAATTAATCTTACTCTGTCCCGTTTGATGATTAAGATTAGAGTTTTTCCGATGCAATCATTTTAACAAGGGAACGATTTACATTTTGCAAATTAAATGCAACTTTTCGCGTCCGCGTTTGTTAAATCTGAACCGAAATGGCTTTTAATTCCGTAAAAAATCTGGTCGCCACCGTCGCGGAAACGTCGCCAGCGCAATTTGACGACTGGCGCAAGTCGTGGCGCGCGGCCGCCGACGCCGGTGCCACCGAACCGCTGCTGACGTTCGTCGCGCGCGAACGCGGCGTGGGCGAGGACGCCTTCATCCAGAAACTCGCCGCCGCGCTGGGCTGGCCGTATCTCGACCTCGCCAAGCTCACAGTCGAGGACGAAGTGCGGAACAAACTTTCCACGAAAATCGCGTTTCAATTTTCCGTCCTGCCGGCGGCCATCAACAACGGCGTGTTGCAGGTGGCCGCGAGCGATCCGTTTGACGCGGCGATGACGACGGCGGTGCGTTTTGACGCCAAGATGCCGGTGACGTTCGCGCTGGCGACGAAATTGGAAATCGAGAAGGCGCTGAAAAAATACTACGGCGTCGGCGCGGAAACGCTTGACGAAATGGGCGAAAGCGATGCGATGGAACTCGACATCGCCAGCGACAAGGAAATCACCGAGGGCGACCAGGAGGCGAGCGTCATCAAGTTCGTCAACCAGATCATCTGGGAAGCGTTCAAGAACCGCGCGACGGACATTCATTTTGAGCCGCAGGAAGATGAATTGAGAATCCGCAACCGCATTGACGGCATTCTCCACTTGATTCCGCTGCCCGCGCAATTGAAGCGTTTTCAATCGGCAATCATCTCGCGCATCAAGGTGATGAGCGGCATGAACATTTCTGAAAAGCGCCTGCCGCAGGACGGCCGCATCAACGTCCGCATCAAGGGCGAGGAAATTGACATCCGCGTTTCCACCGTGCCGACGGTTTATGGCGAAAGCGTTTCGCTGCGCCTGCTGACGCGCGGAAAAATTTTTCTGTCGCTCGACAAGCTCGGTTTTTCAAGGATGGAAGAAGATGCCATTCGCGACATCATCATCAAACCGCACGGAATTTTCCTCGTCACCGGTCCGACGGGTTCGGGCAAATCCACGTCGCTCTACGCGTTTTTGAGCGCGATCAATTCCATTCACAAGCGCATCATCACGATTGAGGAGCCGGTGGAATATGAACTTAAAGGAATAAATCAAATCGCCGTTCGCTCGGACATCGGGCTGACGTTTGCGATGGGTTTGCGCCATATTTTGCGGCAAGACCCGAACGTCGTGATGGTCGGGGAAATTCGCGATACGGAAACGGCGGAAATCGCCATTCGCGCTTCGCTCACCGGCCATTTGGTTTTTTCTACGCTGCACACGAACGATGCGCCGAGCGCGTTCACGCGTTTGATTGACATGGGCATCGAACCGTTTCTCGTGGCGTCGTCGGTCGAGGCCGTAATGGCGCAACGCCTGATCCGCACGATTTGTCCGCACTGCAAGACGGAACAGAAAGTGGACCGCAATTACCTGACCCGGATCGGTTTTCCGGCGGCGGACATTGCGACGGCCAAAATCTGGCACGGCGCGGGTTGCGAAGAATGTCGGCAGCAAGGTTATCAAGGGCGCAAAGGCATTTATGAATTATTGCTCGTCAACGAGGCGCTGCGTCCGCTCATTATGAATCGCGCGCCGGCCACGACCATCGCCCAGCGCGCGATGGAAAACGGCATGCGCACATTGCGCACTGACGGCTGGAACAAAGTGAAGGCCGGCGAAACCACCATCGAAGAAGTCCTGCGCGTCACGCAAATCGAGGAACACATCGAAACGCTGGCCGACAGCGACGTGACGAAATTTGTTACACGCGCGTGAACAATTTATGATTTACGATTTACGATTTACGATTGGGGATGCGACGCGATTGCCCGTCACTCGCCACTCGCTACCCGTCTTTTTAACATGGCCCGCTGGAATTCCTGCAACATCCTGCAAATCGCGCCCGATGCCAAACGCCTCTGGCAGTTCGACGCGAAGGGCGGCGGCTATGTGCTGGGCCGCGAGCAGCGCGTGCCGCACGCCGAGCCGTTGCCGCCGAAATTTGTCGCCAAAAACTGGGCGGCGCTGTGGCAGCCGAAATTGAACGTCGCGTGGCTGCCGGTGGAAAGTGTTTTTCTCCGCGTCGTGGAACTGCCCGCGAGCAGCCTGGACGAAACTTTTTCGATGGTCGAGCTGCAGCTCGAAAAACTCTCGCCGCTGCCGGTCACGCAAATCGTCTGGACGATGCACGTTTTCGGCACGCACCAAAGCGCGGCCAAGGCGGACGGCACGGTGGAAAGTTTGCAGACGGTCATCGCGGTCATGGTTTCCCGCGCGGTCGTGGAGGAATTTCTCGGCCGGCTGGAACGCGACGGCTTTCTTGCCGACCGTCTCGAAGCGCCGGTGCTGGACCAGCTTGAAGCCGTTGCGCCGACGGAAGACGGAACGTGGCTTTTTCCGCTGACGATGGGCGGGCAGAACGCCGCGCTGGTGGCGTGGTGGTTTGGCGGCGCGCTGCGCAATTTGAGTTTTGTCACGCTGCCGGCGGCGGGCGACCGCGCGGCGGAATTGAAAAACCAGCTTTCATTGCTGGCGATGGCCGGCGAAGTCGAGGGCTGGCTGACGGCGCAGCCGAAATGGCATCTCGTCGCCGATCCGGTCAACGCGACGGAATGGGAAAATCTTTTGCGCACCGGTTTGAACGAGCCGGTGCAGATCGTCGCGCCGCCGTCGCCGGTGGAACTGGCCGGGCGCTCGGCGAAACGCGCGGCGGCTTCGCAAGCGAAAGTGAATTTGCTGCCGGCGGAATTTTCCGGCCGTTATCGCGAGCAGTTTTTTGACCGGCTGTGGCTGCACGGGCTGGGTTACGCGGGCGTGCTGTATGCGGTGGGCCTGGTGATTTATTTTTGCGCGGTCGGCTGGCTGGGCCACCGCACGCGCGGCGTGGAGGCGCAGGTGGCGGCCATCAGCGGCAGCTATACGAATGCGATCCAGCTCAAGGCGCGGCTCGGCGTGCTGCAGGAGCGGTCGCAGTTGAAATACGCGGCGCTGGACTGCTGGCAACTGGTCGCGGACGAACTGCCGCCGGCCGTCAAGCTGCAACGCTCCAGTTTTGCGGACGGGCGCAAGCTGGCGCTCAACGGCCAGGTGGACGCGACGGACACGCAGAAGCTGATTGATTTTTATGACGCGCTGCGCAAGGCGAAGCTGAAGGGCCAGCCGATGTTCATCGCGAGTTCCGACAGCGGCGACCAGCTGGCCTACCGCCAGCAGGGCAAAATGGTGGCCTGGAGTTTCGCCCTGGAACTGCGGCACACGGAGGCAGACGCGAAATGAAAAAGTATTTTGAACAACTGCGTCCGCTGGAGCGCCGCCTCGTGGTGGGCGTGGCGGTGGTGCTGCTGATCGTGCTGAACTGGATGTTCATCTGGCCGCATTTTTCGGACTGGAGCAATTATCGGGGACGGCTGAACCGCGCGGACACCAAGCTGGGAAATTACCGGGCGGCGGTGGCCCAGATGCCGGAGCTGCAGAAGCAGGTGAAAGCCTTTGAAAGCGCGGGCGAGTTTGTCACGCTGGAGGATCAGGGCGTTGATTTCATGCGCACCATCCAGACCCAGTCCTCGCGCAGCGGCGTGGCGCTGCAAAATGCCTCGCGCCCGACCACCCAGACGAACGATGTTTTTTTTGTCGAGCAGGTGCAGAACATCAATGTCCTCGCGACCGAGGAGCAGTTGGTGGATTTTCTTTACAAGCTCGGCTCCGGCTCCTCGATGATCCGCGTGCTCGACCTGGAAATGCAGCCGGATCCGCCGCATCAAAAGCTTTCCGCCAACATCCGGCTCATGGCGAGCTACCAGAAAAATCCGGCGCTGGCGTCCGCCGCGAAAACCGCAACCGCAAAGGCAAAGGCAAAATGAAAACAACTCTTCTCGCATTGGTTTTGGCCCTGACCGGCCTGGAACTGTGGGCGCAATCGCCACCAACCCTTACCAACTCGCCGGTGCGCCGCCTCCCGCGTTTCGGCATCACCAACGTTCCGCTCACGCAGCCGCGTTATCAGTCGCCCGCGCCCGGCGCGGTCCGCCCGCAAGGCGCAGGCGGCGCACCGGGCGCGGGTGGTGCGCCAGGTGCGGGTGGTGCGCAGGGCGCAGGCGGCGCACGGGGTGGTGCAGCCAATGCGCCGGGATTGGTGCCGCAGGCCGCACCGGCCGCCGCGCCGCCGGAAGAAATGATTGCGCCGGGATTGATTGATTTTGAGGGCGTGGATGTGAACCAAGTTCTGTTAATCTACGCCAAACTGGTCAACCGGACGATTCTGCGCGCCACTTTGCCGCAGGCGCAGATCATTTTGAAAACGCAGACGCCGCTGACCAAGAGCGAGGCCATTGAAGCGTTGCAGGCGGTGCTGGCGCTCAACGGCGTTGCGGTGATCAACATTGGTGACAAATTTGTGAAGGCGCTGCCAGTGGCCGATGCCAATGCCGCCGGCGCGGAGTTCAACGACACCAGCCTGACCAACCTGCCGGATCTCGGCTCCTACGTCACCCGCATCGTCCAGTTGAAATACGTCAAGCCAACCGAAATGCAGCCGATCCTCGTGCCGTTCGCCAAACTGCAGAATTCGATTTTCCCGATTGACGGCAACGGCATCCTTGTCATCCGCGACTATGCGGAAAACGTCAAGCGCATGTTGGAAATGGTTGACAAGATTGACGTGAGCGTGCCTGCCGAATACATCTCCGAAGTCATTCCGATCCGGTATGCGAAAGTGGACGACATCGCCAGCGCGTTGAATGCGCTGGGCGGCGGCGGCAGCGGCGCCATGGTGAGCATCGGCACCGCTCCCGGCAGCGGACAAATCAGCGGGCTGGCTGGCAATCGCGGCGGCGGCTTTGGCGGGATGAGCAGCGGCATTGGCGGTGTCGGCGGCACCGGCGCTGGCGGCTACCAGTCCGGCGGCCTCAACGGCGGCAGTGCCTTTGGCAGCCAGACCCGGCCTGGCGTGACCACGCCCAACGGCACGCCCAATGGTGGCACCACCTTCCAGCAGCGTCTGCAAAACATCATCAACCGCACCTCGGGCGCCAGCCCGGCCGGCGGCCAGCAGGAGCCAATCCAGTTGTTTGGCGAAACGAAAATCATTCCCAACGAGAGCAGCAGTTCGCTTCTCATTTACGCCACGCGGACGGACATGGAGGTCATCAAAGGCATCATCGCCAAGCTCGACGTGCCACTCGCGCAGGTGCTCGTCGAGGCCGCCATCATTGACTATTCCCTCGGCCCGGACACCTTTGCCTTCGGGCTTTCGGCGGCGCAGAATCCCACAACTCTGGGTGGCACCGGCGGCAACAACAGCGTTGTCGGTGCCGGCGGCGGGAACAACGGCGCGTCGTTGTTGCATAATTTGGCGAGTTTAACCGGGGCCGGCACCAATGGCGCCAGCAGCTTTGCGAACAATCTGGGCGGCGGTCTTAGTTACTTTGGAAACATCGGGCCGAATTGGGATGTGGCCATGACGGCGGTGAGCCAGGACGGCCACGCCAGCGTCATCCAGCGCCCGCGCATCCAGACTTCCCAAGCCAAGCCCGCGCAGTTTTTCGTCGGCGACACCGTGCCCTACGTCACCGGCAATTCCTATGGCACCGCCTATGGCTCCGGCGTCTCCTACTCACAGTTGTCGGTGGGGGTGGAACTGGACGTGACGCCGTTCATCAATCCCGACGGTTTGGTCGTCATGGACATCCAGCAGGAAATTGACGATCTCAACGGCTTCACCACCATCGCCAACGTGGGCGATGTGCCCAACACCATCAAGCGCACGCTCAACGCCGAGATTGCCGTCCGCGACCGGGACACCGTCATGCTCGGCGGCTTCATCAAGTCCAACAAGTCCACCAGCCGCTCGGGCGTGCCCTACCTGATGGACATTCCCCTCCTCGGCAACCTGTTCACCAAGCGCGCCGACAGCAAAAAGCGCGAGGAGCTGATCGTGCTGATGCGGCCCACGGTGCTGAAGACGCCGGAACTGGCGGCAAAAAACACCATCATCGAACAACAGCGCCTGCCCGGGGTTTCGGCCGCGGCCGGAGAGAATGCCGCCGAGGAACGCAAGCTGATTGACGACGAGCGCAAGCGCGAGCAGAAGGAATTCAAGGACACGAAGCAATATGACGGTTACTTTGTGCCGCCGCCGGAAGCAGAAAACACCAACAGCATTGCGGTGCCGGAGGATTCCGCCCTGCCGCCGACCGGCAGCGAACCGCCAACCCGGCCGCCAGCCAGCGCTGATGCCGTGAAGCAGGTGCCGCCAGCCACGCCGGCGGAGTCCGCCGCGCTGCAGCAAAAGGCCGCCGCCGCCTTGATGAAAAAAATGAACGATCTGAACAGCACCACCAACCAGCCCGCAAAATAAAGTTCATGGCCGGTGGCGCCGTGATTTTCCGCAATCCGCTTTCAACGGCGCTCCTTGCGCCGCGCGGTTCAGCCGTCTGGAATTTATTTCGTCGCCGGCGCGTTCGTCGTCGTCGGCGCAAAAAATTCCTCGACGCTGCGGATGGGATGCAGCGGCGCGGTCAGCAGTTTGGGGAACGGGAGATAGACGGGCGTGAGCTTGGGATTTTCCAGCGTGCCGGTGACTTCGCATTCAAACACCTTGCTCACCGGCCACAGGACCGTGCTGAACACCGAGCCGAACAGCGGCGCGTTGCGGAGCAGTTGCGCCGTGGCCCGCGCGTTCACCTGCTCCTGCAAATCCATCGTCCCGACATATTCCACCCGCATCGTCAGCGAGCGGATGTCCAATGAATCGGTGAAGATCACGCCGTTGGTCAGCGTGAAACGCGCCGTGGCGTCCGTCGCGCGGCTGTTGCCCACGTCCAGCCCCGGCGTGAATGTGTTGAGCACGGGTGACATGAAACCGAAGACCGGGATGTTCCACAACTGGCCGTTGTGCAACTGCGCCCGGCCATAACCGTTCCACGAACGCCAGGTTTTCGAGTTCCCTTCCGTCACCAGCGCCCGCCCGCTCAAGATGCCGGCGAGCTGGTTCGTTTTCACCGACGGAAAATCCGCCGCGAGCAGCCGCGCGTCCACATTGGTCAGCGCGAAACCGAAATTAAAATCACAGCCGTAATCCACCGGGCGGAAATCAAAATACGCGCCGCCGTCAGCCGCGCCGCCATAAAACGCCGCCGCGAGGTTCGTCAGCACCAGCTCCTGCCCCAGCCAATGGACCGTTCCGGTGATGTTCGTCGTCTGAAGCCTGGTCCAGCGGAACGGCGCGCCCCGGATGATGTCAAACGTCATGTCCGTCCCGTCCAGGTCGTGGCCACCGTTCATGTCATGCAGCGGCAGTTGGCCGTTCACGCGCGCCGTCGGCGGCGAGAGAAATTCATACGGCTCGATGATCCTGGCCGTCTTCGGACCGATGGCGCGGCATACCGCCATCGGCTCGGCGGTGCTGAAGCCGTTCGTGAAAAAAATCATCCGGGCATTGAAATCCAGGGCGACCGCGTCCGCCGTCAGCGTCTGTGCGCCCCCGGCGCGGAACGATTGCAGGCGCAAAAATCCCAGCACCCCGTTCGACCAGGAAAAATCCGCCGCCAGGCTTTCAAAGGCTTGCCCGCGCACCGCAAAATTCGTCACCGCCACCCGTCCGGCGGCGGACAACGCGGCGAAATCGCGCAGATTTCCGCCCGCGTTCATCACCAGCGCCACCGGCTCGTGAAAGGCAAGCAGGTTGAAACCGCGCACCGCGTTGCTGGTGGTCAAAAATGGACGCGCCATTTCCGCGTCAACGTCGCCGCTGATCCGGCAGCGGAAATTTTTCGTGGCCTCGCTTTCTTCGCCGCTCAACGCCAGTTCCGTCCGTCCCTGCGCCAGCTTCAGATCCGGCAGGCTCCAGATTAAATTCTCGTAGGTGAAATGCGTCCGCACGGAATCCAGCCGCACCACGCCGTCCGCCAGCGCGTTGGTGAACGCCAGATCGCCGCGCACCCGCACGCCCGGCTCCACGTCGTCGCGCCAGACCGCAGCGCGGTTGGTCCACGCGGGCAGCATCAGCACGCCGCCGGCGTGCAGTTGCGGCGGCTGCGTCCAGGAAATTTCCGCCAGCCGCCCGCGCGTTTTTTCCGTCAGCAGCGCGGCGACGGCGTGGAGGTCAAAACTGGAATGGTTCGTGAAGCTCAACTCACGCGTCGCCACGTCCAGTTTCGCGGTGGCCGCCAACTGGCCGCCGCCCAGCCGGGCGGACAAGTTGGTGACCGACAGTTCCGGCGCGCTCCAGCCGCCGTCGCATTCCACCGCGCTGGCGTTGAGTTTTTCCGACTGCAAATTCGTGCCGCGCGCCGTCCAGACGAGCCGGAACGGCTGCAGGTTCGTCCAGAAACCCCACGCCGGATCGTCATTGGCCGGCACGTCGGCGGGCACGGACAGGCGCGCGGTGAGTTGCAAGTCTTGCCCGGCAAACCACGGCGTCTGCACGCCGGGCGCGCGGGCATTGAGGTTCAGCGTGAAGGAGTGGACATCGCGCGCGTCGCCGCTGAACTGCACGTTCAATTGCGGCCGGCCCTGAAAGTGGATTTGCTCCAGCGTCTCGGAAAAACTTTTCCACGCCGCCGGCCCGCCGCCGTGGCCGCCGGTTTTGTGGCCGGCGAACATTTTCCAGTTGCGGATTTCGGGCGCGTGGGCGATTTCGCCGCCCAGTGAAATGACCGCGCCGTTTAATTCCGCGCGGAACTGGTCGAGCGCCCAAGTGTCGTCCGCCGCAAACCGCAGTTCGCTCTGGAGATTGGTGAGCGCGAGGGCGTTGGTCGGCGACAGCGGCAGCGTGAAATTTCCATTGCGCAAAACCAGTCCGTCCACCTGCAAATGCAGCCGGAGCAGCGCGGGAAAATTCACGCGCAGTTGCACCTCGCGCGCCGTCAGCACGGGGCCGTCGGAATTTTTCGCCCCGCCGATGCGGACGTTGTCGCAGACGAGGCCGTGGATGAGGCGCAGGCGCATCCGGGTGAATTCCAGCTCCACGCCGCGCTGGTGCAGCGCGGTGACGAGGCGCGTTTTCAGGAAACCGGGCAGGCCGACGAGGTTGAACCACGCGAACGCCGCCAGCAGCAGCAGCACGGCGGCCCAGACGGCGAACCGGACGCAGCGGAAACCAATGCGGCATTGGCGCCAGAAGCCAGAATCAAAAGGCACCGGGAAACTTTCGCCGGAATGGCGCGACAATTCAAGCTGAACCGTGCCTTAACCGCAAAACCGGCGGCGTGCCGACCGTGGCTGAATAGCATCCGTTGGTGGGCAAGCCACACCGCCGTCAAAATAATCCGCCGGAGAAATTTTCCTTTCACCAGCCGCATTCGTTTGAATGCGGCTTTTTATCAAGGGGCGTCCGGCGGGAGGGTGAGATTGGCCGCGACGAGCTGATAGGGAATCGGCGGGAAGACGAACGCCCAGCGTCCGCCCTCCAACGTCACGGCGGCCAGCGCGGTCTGCGCCAGTTGCGCGCCGAAGTCCACGGATAATTTTTCGCCGGACTTGAGTTCGATGGCGATGGACAAATTATTCGTGTTCAGCCCGATGTCCTTCGTGAATTTGCGCCCGATCCAGCCGGCGGCGGTGAGTCCGCCCAGTTGCTGGACGGTGTCCTCGATGGCTTTGGGATCAATCAACCCGGTGGAGCCGGGCGCGAGCGACCAATGGTTCACGCCGGTGCGCAGGAGCTGGCGCGTTTTGCCGGACTGCCGCAACGTGACCTGCGTGACGTTGGTCACGGAAAAATCCCAGACGCGGCGATCACGATAATAGTCACCGTATAACTGCAGCCGGTTCCAATCATCCAGCGCCAGTGCATAGACAAAATCCTCATCGCTGCGCTTCACATAAACCTGGTTGGTGGTGGTCGCGCCGAACAGCAGATCCGCTATGACGCTGTTTGTGTCGCCGGCCACGGAACGCAGCGTGATCTCCCGCGCCGGAGGATTGGTGAGGCCGAAACTTTGCAGGCCCGGCCCAGTGACGACATCCTGCACAAAATCCGCGACGCGGAAGCCGGCGAGGAGCTGGATGAACGACTGCACATTTTCGGCGTCCACGGGGAATTTTTCGCCGGCCACCGACCAGTCGTTCGAGCCATGCCGCTGCAAGCTGAAATTATCCTCCCCGCGCACCTCGATTTCCGCGACGGGCGCGGTCAGCTCCAGCAAATGCGGGTCGCGGAAATCATGCACGGCTCCGCGCCATGGCGCGAACGGTTCCTTCGCCGTGGTCACGATGGCGTTCCAGCCCTCGCGCCGCGCATACATTTGCCCCGGATTTTCGGGCACGTCTTTGCCGGCGTGGATGGCGGTCAGAAAATTGGTTCCCCGTCCGAGCCAGACATCAAGGCTGGCGGGATCCAAGCCAAAGGCGGTCAAATCCGGTTTCGGATCGTCGCTGACAAATTGTGAAACCTTGGCGGCGCTCAACTGTTGCAGCGCGGTGACAATGCGCAAGTTGTCGGCGCGGGCCGGCTGCGGCCGGATCATCCGCCAGAGATGGTTCGTCGCGTCGCGCCGGAGTTCAATGGCTCTCGCGCCGTTGGTGATGACAATCCAGTCCACGGTGCTGGCGACGTCCACGAGCGTCGTGTCGCGCCAGGCGGTGACATCGCGCGGGAGAAATTGCAGCCAGCCGGGATCCGTCACAAACGCGCCGGCGGCACCCACCACGCGGACATAGACGCTGTCACCGGGCGCGGTCTTGTTGCCGACGCGCAGATGCCAGCTTTGTTCGCCGGCGGTGACGTCGAGCGTGAACTGCGGGTTTTCAAAGCCGAATTCGGCGTCGGCGTTTTTGTGTCCGCTCATTTCGGCGGCGGTGAGGGACATGACCGGCGTCAATTTTTCGAGCGCGCCGAGCAGGGCTTCAATGGCGGCGGTCTGCGCCGGATAGACGAATGGTTTTTCCAGTTGCCACGTTTTATTGGTGAGGCTGGCGCTGATTTCGCGCGCCCCGGCGGGAATGACCTGGATGCCCGTCACCCGGTCGGCGCGCAAACCGGACAGCAGATGGTTTTCCGCCGGCGCGGCGGCCTGGAAATGATTCTGGAAAAACCAGCTGGCGGCCGCGAGCGCGGCGGCCAGCACAAACCAGATGGCGGTGGTTTTGGATTTCATTTTCTGCGCACGAGCCAGACCAGCCAGCCGAAAACGAGGACACCGCCGGGCAGCGCGCCGAGCAGCAGCCACCGGAGCTGGTGCCGCTGGTGCTGGGTGATCAGCAGGCGAAATTCCGTGACCGGGCGCGGGCTGATGCCGGCCAGCAGTTCCTGCCGGTCCAGCAGCCAGTTGACGGCGTAGTTGAGAAAATCCCGGTTGGCGGCAGCATCAATGATTTGGTTGTCCAGGAACCGCGAATCGCCGGCGGCCACGATGCGCGTGTTGCCGCGCGGGCTGGCCACGCCCGCCACCGGCTTTTGTTCCACCGCCGCAATCAGCGGGTAACGGCGCGGCGCGGCGCCCGGGTCGCCGGCAAGCGTGGAAATTCCGCCGGAGTCTGCTAGTTCATCCACTTGCGGCGCGTTCGCGGGCGGGCCGGCCAGATTTATTTTTTCGACCGGCCTCGGCAAGACCATTTCCAGGGCGAGTTGCGTGAGGGGATTGACAAAGGTTTTGGGATTGAATTTGCGGACCACCACCACCTGATCGCTGACGGAGTTCTGCGGATCCTTCACATAATCGGCCAGGACATTGACGCCCCAGCGTTGCAAGATGGATTCGAGGCCGGTTGGCTGCCGGAGGGAGGCGTAGTTGAACAACACCAGCAGCCGTCCGCCTTGCGCGAGATATTTGTCAATCTTTTGCAGTTCGGGTTCCAACAGTTGCTTGGTTGGTGCGGCGATGATGAGCAGGCTGCAATCCATCGGCACCTCCGCGTCGCCGAGCAATTCCAGATTGTTCACGGCCAGGTCGTTTTGCACGAGGGCGAGTCCGAATTTTGAAAAGCCATTGTCGCCGTTGTCCGCGAGCGACTCCTCGCCGTCGCCCTGCAAAAAATACGCCTTGAGCGGTTCCGCGTGGGCGAGGGCGAGCAGCTTGGACGTGAACATGACTTCGCCGTTGAACGCGACCGGCTTTTTGCGGAACTGCAATTTATTTTGCTGCGGATCGTCCGGTGCCGTTTGCTCCAGTTTATATTGCACAATCGCCTCGCCGGGAACAACGTCATGCCGGTCGCCGCAGGCGAAGATGATCAAATCTTTGTTCGGGGGCGCGTCCGGGCTGGCGAGGGAACTCGGCAGCGCGTATTTCACCTTCACTTTTTCCGCCTCCCCCGCATCCAGCACGTAATCCACTGTGCGCACGGAAATATTTTTGTTCGCGGCGCGGTATTCGTTCAACAGCGCAAGGATGGTCGGGTAAAAATTGTCCTGGCTGCGGGTATCGTAATAAAGCGTCACGTCCACGTGATTGGTCAGCGAACGCAGCACCGTCAGCGTGCGCGAGGCCAATTGCACCCGCGTCTGCGAACTCAAATAAAACCGGTGGAAAAATTTCGCGCCGAGATAATTCGCCATCACCACCACCGCCAGCACCAGCGCCGTGCGCAGCACCACGTCCAGGCCGATCTGCCAGCGGCTGGCGCGCGAAAAGCTGGGTTTGGATTTGGGGGCGGCGCTCATGTTATTTCCAGCGGCGGCTTTCCACCACGCGCAACGTCAGGAACAAAAATAAAAACGTCGCGCTCACATAAAAAATCACCGCGCGCGTGTCCACCGCGCCGCGCGCCAGGTCGCTCATCTGGTCAAAGAGGTTGAAGCACGACAGAAGCTGCGACTGCCATTGATCGGAGACCGGATTATTTTTGGCCCACCACGCCAGCGCAAACTGGCTCACGCCGAACGCGAGCGAAATCATCGCCGCCACCACCTGGCTGCGCGTCAGCGACGACGCGAGGCAGCCGAACGACAGGAAAAACCCGCCGGCCAGGAAAATGCCCAGATACATGCCGCCGATGGTGCCGTAGTCCAGCGCGCTGGCCTGCCTGGTGAACCGGCCGACGATGAAAAGACAGACCAGCAGCGGCAGCCACATCACGACGTAAAATAAAAACGCCGCCGTGAATTTTGCCGCCACCACCTGCAAATCGCCGACCGGCGTGGTCATCAGCGTTTCAAATGTGCCGCTGGCCTTTTCCAGCGCGAACAGGCGCATCGTGATCACCGGCGCGGTCAGCAGCAAGATCATCCAGAAATAAAACGTGCCGAAAAACATCTGCGTCACCGGCATCGGCCACGGATCGCCACCGAGCGCGTCAATCAACTGCACGAAACTTTCGCCAGTCAAAAAAGTGATCGCCGCGATGATGACATAGCCGGTCAGCGAAAAGAAAAACGACGACAGTTCGCGCCGCAGCAAAGCCCCGAAGATTCTCATTCCATTTCCTCCGTGGTGGGCTTGGTCACCTGCACATAAATGTCCTCCAGCGAATGGCGGCTGCGCGTCAGTTCGCGCAGCGTCCAGCCGTTTTGCCGCGCCAGCGCAAAAATCGCCGGGCGCAAATCGCAGCCGTCGCGCGGCGTCAGCGCGCAGCGAAAAAATTCCCCGTCGCTGGCCGAGACATCAAACTGTTCCACCTCCGCCAGATTTTCCAACGCCGCGCGCAACGCCTCCGCCGACGCGGCGATTTCCGCGATGACCTGGCTGCCGCCCGCCATCCGCTGTTGCAAATTTTCCGGTGTGTCCGACGCCAGCACGCGACCGTCGAACATGATCAGCACGCGCCCGCACATCATTTCCACCTCCGGCAAAATATGCGTTGAAATCAAGACCGTGTGCCGGCCCGCGAGACTTTTGATCAATTGCCGCACGGAGCGGATTTGCTGCGGATCCAGGCCAATCGTCGGCTCGTCCAAAATAATCAGCTCCGGCT
>Ga0209483_1000659_pt1 | contig 28766 bp, 28 predicted proteins | sample NGEPerA_FD_184508 | JGI IMG/M metagenome (GOLD analysis project Ga0209483, IMG submission 184508) | Arctic peat soil microbial communities from the Barrow Environmental Observatory site, Barrow, Alaska, USA - NGEE PermafrostL2-A... | ecosystem: Environmental > Terrestrial > Soil > Wetlands >... | reverse complement strand
TCCGTCGCCCGCCAGCACCAGAGCGATGTCGGCCTTTTCCGGCGGGTCGGCCTTGACCAGGTAGGAACCAAGCCCTGCCAGGACTGCGTTGTGGAAGAGGATGACGAGTACGACGGCGGCCACCAGGACCAGCGCCAGGATGCGAAATGCGCGCTTCACCTATTGGTTCACGGGACGAGGCCGGCTATTCGTCGGACCCGCGCTGATCACGCTGGTCCAGACGGCCCACGGATTTCAGCCGCTGGAACATTCGCTCGATCTCCGCTTCTTCCTCGGGCCGTAGCAGGGGCCGGTGGACGGCGGGTTGAGCCTGACGATCGGGAGCCGCGCCGGATTCCTTGGTCTTCCCGGGCTCTTGCGTTTTCGTGACTGCAGGCGTCCCATCCACCTCTCCCCAGGCCTGCCGATAGGGAATCCCGTCGAGCAGCGCGTTGCGCGAGTAACGCCGCAGGTGCCGCAGCAGGCTGGTGGAAGAATCCAGGTCGCCGGCATACAGCAGGAGCACCCGGCGGTCGTTTGCAAGCGTCAGAGTGACAGCCAGAGGAGCGAGCCAACCGGTTTGATCCAGCCGGCGAATGTCCCGCCACGGGATGATCCGCGGGCCAAGCTGGAGGAAGTTCTCGTGGATTTCGATTCCCGGTTGCCACAGCAGCAGCATCAAGGCCACGGAAGTGATTCCAAAAAGTCCGGCCGCGACCCAGGTGGAAGGCCAGCGCAGGCCGGTCCAAATAGAAAAGAGGGTACCGCACACGGCCAGAAGCGCAAACAGCACGTAGCGGCGTGAAGGTCGATAGCGGGCGAGCGGGCGACTCACTCTATCAGACTACCACTTCGGTTACGGAACCGAAACGGCTATTGCGTGGTGGGGAAGGTTTTCGAGATGTGGTCGTGCCAGGTGAGGTTTTCCTCGTCGACCAGGGCCCACACCAGACCGAGGCCGGCCGAGAGCAAGCTCAGCACGCTGGCAATCTGGCGAATGCCACGCTGCTCGCGGTCCGGGCGGCGGCCGTCGAAATCCACCAGGCGCAGTCCGGCGAAGCGCATCCCCGGCGAGTCGCCGTTGGCCAAACACCACAGGGCCCGATAGAACAGCGCGATTACGGCGGTGACTCCCAGGATGAAGGACAGTGCCTGGCGATCCACAGCCACCTGTCCGCCGGAGAGAAAGAAAATTGCCATGAATACGCCGACGCCCACCAGGATCAGGCTGCCGTCCACGGCCGCCGCCACCAATCGGTGCGACGGGGACGCCACCGGCGCATCGCAATCGATGGTTTCCCCCGGCTGGATGCGGACCTGAGCCGGCGAATCGTGAAATCCCAGGCTTTGTTGGGCATGACTCTCGGGGAGACCCGAACGGCGATGCTGCGGCCGGGCAGACGCGGACGAGCGGGGGGCCGGCCGTCGCCGGGTGCTGTCGCGATGGTAAGGGTGAAGCGGAGTCAGTGTCGGAATCGGGATGACTTTGCTTCCGGCTGTGCCATCCCTAAACAGCGACGGCTGATAGTTGGGAGTTCCCAGCGGTTGAACCGGAACGGGCGGCGCTTCGGCAAAAGGATCCAGGGCAGGCGCTGCCGCCGTGTTGGTCCGGATCGGGAAGGGCCCGGGAGCCTCGCCGCTCAGACGCCGGCCGCAATGGGCACACCGCTCCCCCGCCTCTTCATTAACGGCGCGGCAGTGAGGGCAATGCATAAATCCTTGGGCTCCTGGGACGCTGGCCACGTTTTGGACTTGGGACGCTTGGTGACCTATTTGGTCTTGACTGTTCTGGCCGTGCTCTGTTACGGTGGCGCTTGAGAGCTTTTATCTCTGTTCTTCTCTTTTATCCTTCGTAACATAAACCAGCCGATTTGTCACGGACTTTGTGCGCTGGTTTTCGCGAGTTTTCTTACACTCGGCATTACCGTTCAGGCTCAGGCTCAAACCTACCGACCCACATTGCCTCCGCCGGCAGTCCCGGTCCAGCCGGGTCCAAATCCCAACACGGCCATTAAACCGCCCCGGCCTACGGCTCCCGGACCGGGCGAAACCGCGAAAACCTCCGCGGATCAAGAGGAATCCGATGGGAAGGTGTTGCATCTTCGCGGCAATGCGCGGGTGGAGACGGCGGATTCGCTGCTGACTGCCGACGAGATCGATTACGACCAGACCACGCATGAGGCTGAAGCTCGCGGCAAGGTTCGTTACGAGAGCTTTTCTCACGGCGAGAAGCTGAATTGTGACCGGGCGGAGTACAACACCGAGAGCAAGACCGGAAAATTCTACAACGTCAGCGGAACCTCGCCTGCCCGTATTGAGTCCCGCCCCGGGCTTCTGACTACGCAGAATCCCTTTTACTTTAGCGGGGAATGGGCTGAAAAGACGGAGGATCGCTATCTCCTGCACAACGGCTTTCTGACCGATTGCCTGATCCCGGCCCCCTGGTGGAGGCTCAAAGGGCCGACCTTCGATATTATTCCGGGAGACCGGGCCATCTCGAAGAAATCGTGGTTCTATGTGAAAGAAGTTCCTATCTTTTACACGCCATACTTCTACAAATCGTTGAAGAAGCAGCCGCGCCGCAGCGGCTTCCTGACGCCTAGTGCAGGCAACAGCTCGATTCGGGGCAAGACCGTGGGGATCGGCTACTTCTGGGCGATCAATCGCAGCTACGACCTCACCTACCGCGGATCGTTCTACTCTCAGACCGGGTTTGGACATCAGGCCGATTTTCGCGGTGTGGTGAACAAGAACACGTACTTCGACGTATCGCTTTTCGGCGTTACCAGCAGCAATGCCAATGCGATCTCGCCCAGCGGACTGGATTTATCGGTGCAAGCAAAGTCGGACTTAGGCAAGGGATGGGAGGCGCGCGGCGAACTGAAGTATCTGTCGTCTTTCCTGTTCCAGCAGCAGTTTACCCAGTCCTTCGACGAGGCCGTGTCTTCAGAGACGCATTCGGTGGGGTACATCACCAAGCATTGGTCCGATTACGGCTTCAACCTGGTGGCGCAGCGCGACGTCAACTTTCAAAGCACCGCTCCCAACGACGAGATCGTGCTTCGTAAGCTGCCGGAGGCTCAATTCTCCGAGCGCGAGCACCAGGTCGGGAAGCTGCCAGTATGGTTTTCCCTCGATAGCAGCTTTGGCCTGGAGCGCCGCACGGAGCCAGAGTTTCAGACTCGCCAGTTCGTGCAGCGGGTGACTTTCGAGCCGCGCGTGATGACCGCCGTCCACTGGCACGGATTCGACCTGGCGCCGAGCTTCGGCGTTCACCAAATTGCCTACGATTCCAGCATCGCCAGCAATCAGGTGACGGGCCAAAATATAGAGCATTTCGCCCGCGACGTTTCTGTGGACATGTCCGCGCCGCCTCTCTCCCGGATCTTCGACGCTCCCAAGTGGATGGGCCGCGGAAAAGGAGCCAAGATCAAGCATGTCATCGAGCCCCGAGTCACCTATCGCTACGTTACCGGCATCGATGACTTCAACAATGTGGTCCGCTTCGACGACACCGACATTCTTTCCAATACGAATCAGGTCGAATACTCGCTGACCAATCGCCTGCTGGCGAAAGACAAGGACGGAAAGGTCTCCGAGATACTGAGCTGGCAACTCTGGTACACGCGCTATCTGGATCCAACCTTTGGCGGCGCCGTGGTCCCGGGCCAGACTAACGTGCTGATGAGCACCGTGGATCTCACCGGGGTCCCGTTTCTGGATCAGGCGCGGAACCAATCGCCGGTGGTGAGCGTGCTGCGGTACCAATCGGACCTGAACCTGGAGTGGCGCGCCGATTACGATCCGGTGCAGCACGGAATCATCGATAGCGGCATCAGCGTCGACCGGCGTGTCAAACAATTGTTCGCTTCGCTGGGCGACTACCTGTTGAAGAGCAATCCTCTGCTGGGCGCTCCGAGCTCCAACCAGTTGCGCGGTCAGATTACCTACGGCAACGACAACCGGCGCGGCTGGAACTACGGATTTAGCGCGTTTTACGACTACCGCCTGGGCGTGCTGCAGTTCGCGCAGACCCAGGTGACTTACAACACGGATTGTTGCGGCATCAGCGTGCAATACCGGCGATTCGACTTCGGCACGCGCAACGAGAACCAGTTCCGGGTGGCGTTCGCGGTGTCTAACATCGGCAGCGTGGGCACGTTGCGGAAGCAGGACCGGATCTTCTAGTCGGTCTTGGTGGAGGTGCTGGCGGGCTTGGATTCGGTCTTGGTCTCGCTCTTGCTCTCAGAGGACTTGGACTCGGTCGACTTGGACTCGGTCGATTTCGATTCCCCCGATTTGGATTCGGTCTTGGTCTTGGACGAATCCCCGTCCGAGTCCCTTCTCGGAGAAGAAGATCCGCTCTTGGCGTAGTCGGTGGCATACCAACCGGTGCCTTTGAGGCTGAACCCGGACAACGATATCAGGCGTTCCACCGTTCCCCCGCAGCCTTCATGCACCGTGAGCGGCGCATCGGCGAATTTCTGAATCACTTCGAATTTTTCGCCACACTTCGAGCATAGGTATTCGTACAGGGGCATAAACTTTCCGGGCGCCTTACGGGACGATCGACTTCAGCGAATCGTAACCGTGCTTCAGGATCTGGTCGTCGCCAGGCTTGGGCGGCGCGGCGGGAACAGCCCCGTTGGTCGGGTCGTCATCGGGTGGCATGATGACGGTGGTATCCGCCTGCAGCACGTTCGGCGTCACATGCGCGTCCTGGATGGCCTTCCCGCTGGGGGTATAGTATTTAGCGACCGAAAGAATCACGGCGCTGCCGTCATCCATGGTGATGGCTTTGCGAATGGCGGCGTCTCCGTAGGTCGGTTCGCCGACCAGCGTGGCGCGTTTGGCATCCAGCAGGGCGCCCGCGGCAATCTCGGCCGCGCCGGCTGTTCCGCGATTCACCAGCACCACCAGAGGCAGCTTGGTGATGGCCTTGGAAGCCACAGCGTCATGATCCTGGCGCGCGTACTTCTGTCCTTGCGTGTAGGTGATCAGACCCTTATCCATGAACAAATTCGCCACCGCGATGCCTTCGTCGTCCGGTCCCAGCGCGCAATAGCGGAGGTCCAGCATCAGGCGTTTAGCGCCTTGTTTTTCGAGCTCGTTGATCTTCTGGGCAATTTCCTTGGCGCGGCCAGCTTCCAGCGTAGAAACGGTGATCAGGCCGACGGGATCCGGGCCTTGATCGGTGACCAGCTTGGCGGCGACCGGCGGATACACCAGCGGAGCCCGCACCAAAGTCAGCTTCTGCGGATCCGCCTGACGCGGGGTGAGCACGCTCATCGTCACGGAAGAACCAGGCTGGCCTTGCAGCAGAATTCCCACGAAAGCCAGAGGCATATCGCGCGTGGCAATGTTGTTGATGGATTCGATAACGTCGTTCGTCGAGAGGCCCGCTTTCGCGGCAGCCGATCCCGGCAGCGCATCCACCACCGTCAAATATCCCGCCCGTCGCGACAGGGTCAAGCCTACGTCGCCTTTCAGGGTGCCCTTTTCTTTCTCGTACTGCTTATACTGATCCGCGTTCAGATAGCTGGCGAAGGGATCCAGCGATTCGAGCATCCCGGTGATCGCCCCAACCGTCACGGCCTTCATGTCGGGTTCCTCGACGTAATCCTGCTTGATGTGCGAGAGAACGTCGGTGTAGACACCTAGCTGGGTGTAGGGCTGATCTCCGGCCGGAGCGCTCCGGCCGCGGACGGCTCCGAACAACAACAGCATGACCAGGCACGTGGAGGATGCCACGACGGCGAACTTAAATCGACCATTCATAAAGGAAGGGCCACCTCTCAATCTTGAGGATAGCAGGTCGGAATTAGCGATAGGCTGGACCGGCAGTACCAGGGGGTGCCTGCCCCCCAGTTGTGAAGTAGAATCGAGCTGCGATATCCTATAGATTCCATGGCAAACACAGTATCCGCGCTGAAGCGTGTCCGAATGACCGAACGCCGGACGGGCGTCAACCGGACCCGCAAGACTCGTCTGCGTCACCAGATCCGTGCGATGCGCCGGCTCCTGGAGTCGAAAGACGCCAAAGGGGCGACCGACTTGGTCCCCAAGACCTTCTCGGTGATCGACCGGGCCGCCAAGTGGGGCATCATCAAGAAGAACACGGCCGCTCGCTACAAGAGCCGCCTGACCATCCGGCTTCGCAAGATCGCCACGGCTTAACGCGTCTGGCGCGTCGTTAGAGCGAAGACCATCTCTTCCATCAAAATGCGATCGTCGGGACGCGCGTCCCGAAGTCCGCGGTCTGTCTCGAAAACTTTCTCTACCGCCTGCGCCAGACGTTCTTTCGAAAACGCGTCCATGGTCTGCTCGATCTGACGGGCCCGTTCGGGCCACATGCGGGCGCCCAGTTTATTGAAGTGCGCCTGAATCTGCCCCGCGCCGCGCACGCCTGCTTCGCGAGCCGCTAAAGCCGTCCGAAACTGCGTGGCGAGGAAGGTCAACGCCAGCGGCATGTACTCGCCCGCGCGCGATAGGGTGTCCAGAATTTCGAGAGCCTGGGTCCGGTCACCCCTTCCAAGAGCCGCGACCAGAGCGAAAATCGTGCTGGACTGCGCATCGGGGACGAGTGCGGCGATATCGCCGGCGGTGATCTTGCGCGTGGTTCCGGCGAACAGCCGCAGCTTTTCGATTTCCATGGCGATGCGTGAGGCATCGCCGCCCGTGGCTTCGAGCAGGAGCGCCAGTTCCGCCAGACCCAGTTGGATGCCCGCCTCCTTGGCCAACTTCTGGGCCAGGAAACGCGCGGCTTCCGGCGCGTAAGGACGGAACTCGACCTTGGCTGGAACCGTCGCGAAGAATGCCTCGACGCGCTCGATTCGGGCTTTGTCTTCGCCTTCAAATTCGTAACGCGAGCAGTCGATCACCAGCGTCACGTCCGGCGTCGGCTGTGTCAGATAGGCAGCGAGCGCCGATTGGCCGGTTTCGGCTTCGTCATCGCTATCGCCGGCGGAGCGGCCTCGCGGGGCACGTGGGACCGCGGCTTCAGCAGCCGCGAACCAGATCAGGCGGCGCGAGGCGAATAGAGACAATGCGCGGGCATCATCCAATGCCGCGGCCAGCGGGGTGCGGTCCAGATCGTGACGCGTGAACCCGTTCTCGCGCTCGTCGGGTGGTAGAACCGCGTCCAGCAGCGCACGGCGGCAGCGCGTCCGCTCAAACGCTTCCGGGCCGAGGAACAAATAAGCCGGTTCCGGACCATTCTTCGCCAGCTTCGCCAGAAACTGTTCGGGAGTCATTAGAAATTTTCGAGCACCGCGCTGACGACGGATCGGGCCACCTCCTGCCCCGCGCGCTTCAGGGCAGGATCGCTTTCCTCGAAATACTGGGTAGCATTCGGACTGATCTGATAGGTCTCGCGCACGTCGAAGTTCGGCCGGTTGACGAGCACTTTGCCGGTGGCTCGCTCGGTCAGGGTGACCGAGAGCGTCACGCGCAGCTCGGCATAGGCGGCGCGGCCGTTGGCTGGATCGAAGATGGTGGGGTTAAAGGAATAGTTGATCACGGCGCCGCGCAGGACTGCGTCCGCGGTGTTGGGATCGGACACGACTCGATAGCGCGTGCGGGTGATGAATTCGCGAGCGATCGCCTCCGGAAGCTGATCGGTGAGCTTGTACCGGATGGTCAGATTATTGAAGGCCGGGATACAGACGGTGTGGATCGTCTTCGGAAGAATATTGTCCGTCGCCGCGAACCGGTAGCCGCAGGACGCCAACATCAGCGGCAGCAGGACTGTTAAATATCTCGCCAAGTACCTCACCAGGTTTCCTTGGCCACCGCCACGGCATTCTCCGCCGCCAGACGCAGATTATCCGACGCCAGCCAGAACCAGGACGCGCGCGGCTGATTGTGATCGACGGCGATGGCGCCTACGCTCAGTCCGCTCTGCCCGGCCATGCCGACGTTCGAAGGAGGCTCGTCGGTGCGCACATCCAGGCCCGACTCGGCCAAGACCTTTGCCAGCGCGTCGGCACCAGGATTCTCTTCAAACTCGACCCACGTCGATATGCTGTGCCCGTGAAACACCGGCGCCTGAATCACACGCAGCGACGGCATGGGAATGCCGGGCCAGGCGGTCAGCAGCGAGGCCAGATGCTTTTCCACGCGCTGCTCGATACTCTCCAGCGGCTCCAGGGCTTCTTCGCCATAACGCGCCAGCATATTGAACGCCAGCTGCGTGTCGAACACGTCCGTTTTCAACTTCTGGAAAGACAGCACGCCGATGGTCTGCTGTTGCAGTTCGTCCAGCCCGCGCTGGCCACGTTCGCTGGCCGGCTCGAATATATGAATGACCGACCGGCGGATGGTCCCTGCCTTGGATACTCGTCCCAGAAACATCGCCAGGGCGATTGCCGCGGGGTGCGCGATCACCTGTATCGGCGAAGCGATTCCCTCCGGGCGCCATAGCGCGGGATCGGCGAAAGGCGCGCGCAGCCGTGCTTCGGGCTGCTCCTCGAGCCCGCCCGCCAGATCGATCAGGCGCGGACCTCCTTGGGGATTCACCTTGAGAGCCCTGCGGCTGGAGGCGGGCGAACCGGCCAAAAACGCGACCGTGGTTCCCGCCAGACTCTCGGCCGAAAGCGGCGCCATGACGATCGGTTCGTCGCCTTCCGCGGCAAGCTTGGCGGTGCCGTCTCCGGAAGCCGAGATCAGTTGCACACGCGGGGCGGGGTTGCTTTCGCTGAGTACTTCGCGGAGTTCCTTCGCCAGCAGCGAGTCGCCGCCCACCAGCGCAATCAGCGGGCGCTCGGTCAGACTAGCCAACTTGATGCTCCGGGCGATTTCCAGGCGTTTGCGCTGGACGCATCCGCCGCCGTACGATGCCTCCGGCGCGGATCACAATCCCGCTGAGAACGTAGCACACCGACATTCCCAGCAACATGGGTTGGGACATGTCCCAGATCAGGTAGATCAGGATACTCAACACCACGAAGGTCAGGGGCGATCGCGGACGCACCAGGTTGAGGTCCTTGAAACTGGGGTAGCGCCACGTGCTGACCATCAGGAAGGACAGCAGTCCGAGTAGTGCCAGCCAGGCTGTTGACAAAACCCACCAGTCCAGGGGACCGGCATCGGCAAAGGCGTAGACCACGCTGGCCACCATGCCGGCCGCGGCGGGGATCGGCATGCCCACGAAATATTTGCGATCGGTACGGCCGGGATTCTTCGGCACGGGATTGGTCTGCACGTTAAAACGCGCCAGGCGCATCGCTCCGCACAGCAGAAACAGGAACGCGCAAAAATAGCCGGCGCGATGCACGTGCTCGACCGTGAGCGGAGCGGGCGGGGAACTGGCGAACTCGATCCCCCAGGCATACGCCAGCACGGCCGGCGCAATGCCAAAACTGATCACATCGGCCAGCGAATCCATTTCGCGGCCGAAATCGCTGACGGTTTTGGTGAGCCGCGCGATGCGGCCGTCCAGCCCGTCGAGAAAGACAGCGACTCCGATGGCGATCGCCGCGGCGCGAAAATGGCCACTGGCCATGGCGGAAGCCTGCGCGGTCGCCGGCGCGTTCAAGATGGCGCCGCGGAACGCTTCCATGATGGAATAAAAACCGAGGAACACGTTGCCCGCGGTGAACAATGTCGGTAAGGCGTAAGCCGCGCGCCGGGGGCTTCGGTCGGGCGAGCGGGGATCGATCAGCCGTTCCTGGAACCGCAATCGTTTCATTCCGCCCATATTGCCTCCGGGCCACTCATAGGGCCTCCGTTGCCGCTTCCTCGCGAATGCGGGCGAGGATGCTCGAACCAGCACTGACACGGTCTCCGGCGCGCACCACGATCGCCCATTCGGGGCCTAGAAATACATCGACGCGCGACCCGAACTTGATGAGCCCGATGCGCTCACCGGGCTCCAGTATATCGCCCGATTTTTTGTAACAAATGATCCGGCGCGCGATCAATCCAGCGATCTGCTTGAACATCACACTGGTGTGAACGCCGCCCACGACCCCGGCGACCGTGAGAACATTCCGTTCGTTCGCGTCGCTGGCTTCGTCTTTGTTCGCGGCCAGGAACTGGCCTTTCTTGTAACTGACGCAGGAAACCTTGCCGGGAATCGGAGTGCGATTCACGTGTACGTCGAAGATGTTGAGAAAAATGCTGATGCGGGTGGCGCCTGAGGCGACTGGCCGGATGGCGACCACTTTACCGTCCGCGGGCGACACGGCCACGGGTCCGGGAGGCACCTGACGCTCGGGATCGCGGAAGAAATTCAGGCAGAAAGCCGCCAGGATGTAGAAGGGCAGAGCGTACGGCCATCCCAGCAAGTACGTGACGATGGCGGCGCCCACCAGCAACCCGCCCGCATAGTAATAGCCGTAGGACAGCATCCACCACTATTGTCTCATCACAAGTGGTGCAGCGAGGACCTACGGGTCGTACGGAAGCCCAATTGCCATAATTTGACGGCGGGCGCTTATTTTCGCGTGGCCAGCACATTGACGCCGGCCGGAATGTAGACCCGTACGGGAGGCTGCTTGAGCGTGGCCGAAAACGGCACCGGATCGCTCGAAGTCCTGACCCAAACGGTCTGCGCCGCGCCCTTTGCGAATTGAATTTCCACGGGAATATCGACCGAGAAGTTATCGTCGACGGAGCTTTGTTCCACGGTCCCCGAGATTTTCCACGACGGCGCTTTGCCCTTGACGGAGTATTTCACCCGCAGCGTCGGGATGCCGGTGGAGTACACCCAGTTGTCGAAGAACGTGTCCATCGAATCGGCGGAGACGCCCGGAGGAAGCGATTTCTTGACCAGATCGAGCAAATCCGCCGTGCCGGCCGCACGAAATTCACATCGCCGGCGCAATTCGGCCAGGACCTTCAGAAAACGTTCCTTCCCCAGCCGCTTTCGCAGCATGTGCAGAATCCAAGCGCCCTTCTCGTAAGTGATCACCCGGTAGGATTCCGAGTTTTGAGACGCTTCGAGGCGGTAACCCCAGCTGATGGGTCCGGCCGATTCGACCGTCTGGCCGTTTTCTCCAGTCTGGAGCAGATCGGCCTGGAAGTTTGCCATGACGTCTTCCAGCGCGTTCAGCCCTTTCTTCTTCTCCAGCCACAGCAGCGCGGAATAATGGGCCAGGGCCTCGGGCAGCCATTCGTCCTGATAGCTCTTGGGCATGACGACATTGCCCCACCACTGGTGCGCGACTTCATGAGCCACCATCAAATCGGAAAAAAATGTCTGCAGAGTGGCGTTGCGCGTCTCCGCGGGCCGCTCGCTGGGATCCAGATACGAGAGCGTGGATAAGTACACCAGGCCCGGAAATCCCTGGCCGAAGGTGCCCGGGATCGGCGACACCGTCAGCGTCTTCAAAGGAGGAGGACCAAAGAGTCCGGAGAAATACTGGAAACTCGCCGATACGTCCGCTGCGACCGCGTTCAGCCGCGCCAACGGATCGGGCGGGGGCACGTGCTGGATCACGGTCATCACCTCCTGCCGCGGCGGAGTGCGTGGACCCGTTGGGATGACGCTCGTAATGGTGGTGGTCTTGGGCGGCGGTTGCAGGGCGGGATCGAGATTGCGATTTCCGAACACGTCCACGGTGAGTCCGCCCGCGGTGGTGGAGATCTTCTCGTAATCGCCGAGGTTGAATCCGGCCACGCGAATGGGCACGGGAGTCCGGCGCTCGGTGATGCGCCAGTCGCCATCGATCGTGTCCTTCACGATATCGCCGGGCGTGACCAGAGTGAGACGCCGGGGATAGCGGAATACCAGATCGTAATCGGCGAACGCCGACCCGCTGCGGGGATACCAATTGGAGCGCGCGCCGACGAAATACACTCCGTTGCCGGGACTTGTGATCAGTGCTCCCTGGTGGTCAAACTCCACGCGGTGCACGCTGCCGGGCGCCAGGAAATCCGGCGTCGCGAGCAGAAACGCCTCGTTTTCGTCGGCGCGCAGCGCACGGCTGCGGGCAGACTCGTTGATCAGCAATTCCGCGGGAGCGCCGTCGATCCGGGCCGCCGTGACCTGCTCGGCACGCGACACCTCGAACGCGAACACCCGCAGCGGTTGCGAGCCGACCGTAAGAGTTGCGCGGGTGACGGCCTGCAGCCGCAGGTTTTCGTCGAGCGACGCCTCAATGCGGAATTGGGTGAGCGAAAACAGCGGCTCGGGAGGCGCGGCCGAGCCGGTCCGGAAGCGGCGGGCCCTGAACCTGGTCCAGACGTCGTAGACCGCGCGCTGATTACGCTCCATCAACTGGCCGACCACGATCTGTTCGGATGCGGCGGGATCGTAAATCACGTCGAAATTCCCGAGCGTTTTGCCGGCCAGGGCGGCTAACAGGAATCCGTCCGTCCGGGTGGGCGTGAGCAGGTCTCCCGCGATGCGCGGCGCGAAGCTATCCAGAATGTTCGATACCACCGGCGTCCATTGTTCGGCCAACAGAGGGGCCATCTCCGGAGCCTTATGACCCGAGCCCTTCTCGATGCTTTCCAGAAGCGCGCGTCCGGAATCGGCGGTGAAGACCAGCAGCGCCCTGGTGAAGTGTTCGTCGAGATTGGGGGATCCGGTGAACCGCGCCAGGGACTGCCGCTCGCCGCGCTGAGGCGGCAGAAGCAGCACCTCGCCGTCGCCTCCCTCGACATCGGCGGTGAAAACCGCCGCGATACGCTCTCCGGCTACGGGTTTGGAAAAAATCAGGTAGCCGTCGTTGAAATAGAGCTTGATGTCTTCTTTATAAAGATTCAGGTCGCGGACGCGATAGCACTGGTCAAGATCCAGGCCTGCGTCTCTGACGGCGCGCGCGGTGTCAGCGGCGGTAGTACCCGCGGCCCAGGCGGCCAGCGGAAGGATCAAAAGAAATACAGCTCTCCGAACCACTTTGGAGTCTAGTCTACTCCAAAAGGCAGAGCCGGCTGCACTCTTGGTGAAAACGATTGCACCGGCAAACCTGGGACAGCCAGCGAATTTCCGCGCACTGTGTAATCGTGTTTTCTTTAGTTGGTGCGCGCGAAAATTCGAAGGCAGTCCCCAGTTTGCGCGTTGACCGTTTCTGCCACGGGCTACGCTAGATGAACATTTCTTCGTCGACCGTGACTTGATCCGGGCTGGGCCGGGTGCCTCGCATCAGGAACTGCAGCGCCGCGCGAACCCCGGCCGCCACGCCATTGATTCCGCGAATGGGCACCAGGATGCCTTTATGCATCAGCTCGACGGTGTCCTGGGCGCGCGTCAGAGCATCGTCCACCACGAATTCGGCGCGCTCCAATTGCCTGCGTGTCCTGAAGGACGCGTCCTGCAGCACTTCCTCCACGGTCTCCATTTGGCGCTTGGCGACGTCCAGGATCTGATTGGTTCTGCCGGTGATTTCCGCCATTTTGATGCGCGCTTCGTCGATGGTGGTGCGCGAAATCTCCACCAGCGCATCCACCTTGACGGTCAGCGGGACGATCTTGTCGCGCAGCTCCATCGAAGCCTTATAGGTTCCGTAGAGCATGACCGCCTGAAAAATCAGAGCTGCCGCGGAAACCGCGACGAACACGGCGATGAGTGCAAGAAATATTGTCTGGTTATCCATATCACTCGCGCGCGAGCCCTCCTCTCGCGTGCCGGCCTTCCCGGTCTTTAGTCGGGCTGGGGCGTTTTCACCGCTTCACGGTATGCCTGTTTGCCGGCATCCACCGCTGCCGACAAGTTATCCTTATGACGCCGGATCGTGTCCTTGCCGCGATCGATGGTGTCGGCAGCCGTATCCCGCAGGTCCTCGGCGCTGCGCTTCACAAAATCCGTACCCTCGTCCGCCTTGCTGCGCAGAAAATCGCGGGTCTCGGCGCCGGACTTCGGTGCGAACAGCACCCCCACGGCCACGCCCAGTCCGAGGCCCAGGAAAAAGTAAGATAGTTTGTTATCGTCTTCCATCTCCGTTACTCCTTTCAGGAATTTCGCCCATGTCACTCACAGAATAGCAGTGTGGCACGCACTCTGCTGATAGCGCGCGGCCGCAATTCGTTTCGCGTAAGCTGATCGCGGTATCCGCTATTTCGTCAGATACACCGAGAACTTGGCGATCTCGTTGAATCCCAGCCGCCGATAGAGGGAATATCCCGCATCGGTCGACTGGAGAACCAGGCGCCGGATGCCCGTGCGCTGTTGTTCGATCGCGACCGCGGCGCGCAGGATTGCCTCGCCGTAGCCCAACCGGCGGCATTCGGGAAGCGTCGAGAGTGAATACACTCCCAAGGCGTCCGGCGTAGCGACGATGGCGGCAATCGCCACCGGCTTTCCGCCCGCCAGGCCGACAAAGCCGCGATAATCTCCCAACCAGGCTCGCTCGGGCTCGTACACGGCTTTGGCGATTCCCATGGGGATATCGAAGCTCACCGCGGTGAGGGCGCCAAACGCCTGCCGCATGGTCCGGTCCGCGACCGGTACGCATTCGATTTTCGGCAGCGCCCGCACCGGCGGCGCGAGCGCTTCGGCCAGCATTCCGGGGGCTTGCGAAATAGGCCGCAGGTCGCGATCCATTAACAGGGAGCGCGCGCGGCGGCGCGTGGAGGAATCGAGCGAGTCCTCGCACAGCCAAAACGACCAGCGCATGGTCCGCGGCGCGAAGTAGCGGGCGCATTGGGCGAGACGTTCGGTGAATCCGTCGATCCCTTCGGGCGGCCGGCCTTGCAGCAAGGCGATGTTGAACACGCCGTAATCGAGGCCGGAATAGATCGCGAGTGCGCCATCCAGCGCACGAACCTCGCCGGCTCCGGTTGCGTCGCCGAAGAATCGCATGGCGGCCTGCAGGTTGGCGTCGACAATCTGAAAATCGCGCATGCGTTAGAGAAGAGTCATGGGATCGACGTCAATGGCCAAATTCGCGGGACCCCATTTTTCGGCCGCCGCGAACCGGCGCACTTCCCCCAGCAATTCGCTGAGCCGCTTGCGGCTGGAGGCTTTGAGGAGCACCTGATAACGATACTCGGTCTTCACGCGCAACACCGGAGCGGGCGCCGGACCCATCACGCGGACGCCTTCGGGCGCCGGATTCAGCAGCCGGCCGAGCGCCGCGCTGCGCGACAACGCGTCTTCTTCATTGGTGGAGCGCACAATGATGTTCGCCATCGCTCCGAACGGCGGGTAATACATCAGCCGCCGGAACTCGATTTCCTTCCGGTAGAACTTCTCGTAATCCTGCTCGGCCGCGCACTGGATCGCGTAATGATCCGGATTGATGGTCTGGATAAGGACGATCCCCGGCGTTTCACCGCGTCCGGCGCGTCCGGCGGCCTGCGTAAGAAGCTGGAACGTTCGCTCCGCGGCGCGAAAATCGGGCAGCCCCAGGCCCAGATCCGCATTGACGATCCCCACCAGCGTCACATTGGGGATATCGTGCCCCTTGGCGATCATCTGCGTGCCCACCAGGATGTCGTAACGATGCTCGCGGAAGCCGGTCAGGATGGTTTCGTAATCGCGCTTGCCGCCGACCGTATCGCGATCCAGCCGCGCGATGCGGGCCTTCGGAAAGAATGCGCCGAGTTCCTGTTCCAGGCGCTCACTGCCGACGCCGATGAACTGGAGATAGTCGCTCGCGCACTTGGGACAACGCTCCGGAACCGGCGTCGCGTAGTTGCAGTAGTGGCACAGCATGCGCCGGTCGCGCTTGTGAAACGTTAGCGTCACGGAGCAGTTCACGCATTGCAGCCGCTCCCCGCAGGCCCGGCACGCGACGAAACTCGAAAAGCCGCGCCGGTTCAGCAGTAGCATGGTCTGCTCGCCGTTCTCCAAACGTTCTGTAACGCCATCAATGAGCCCGCGCGAAAACGTCGCCTGCTTGCGGGTTTCCAGGAACTCGCGACGCATGTCGATCACGGAAACGGCCGGCATGGGGCGGCGCTCGATGCGTCCGGGCAGCACCAGGCGCGTGTACTTGCCGCGCTCGGAGTTGTAGCGGGTTTCCAGGCTCGGTGTCGCGGAGCCCAGCACGATTACGGCTCCTTCGTTGCGCGCTCGTACCACGGCGACGTCGCGGCCGTGATAGCGCGGCGTTTCCTGCTGCTTGTAGCTCTGGTCGTGTTCTTCGTCGACGATGATCAGGCCCAGATTCTGCACCGGCGCGAACACCCCGGATCGCGTCGCGATCACCACCGATGCCTGACCCGCGCGAATCCTGCGCCATTCCTGGGCGCGTTCGGAATCGTGAAATGCGGAGTGCAGGATCGCCACCCGTTCGCCGAAACGATGGTGAAACTGTCCGGCCACCGCCGGTGTCAGCCCGATTTCGGGGACCAGCAGCAGCACACCGCGGCCCAGCGCCAGCGCCGCTTCGATCGCACTCAGGTACACCTCCGTCTTGCCCGATCCGGTCACGCCTTCGAGCAGAAACGCCTGAAACTGACCAGAGCCCAGCGAGAGACGAATGGCGTCGAACGCCTCCTGCTGGTGCGGATTCAGCGTATGCGGCGCGCGGGGCGGGGCAGCGAAACTCGACACCGGCTCCAACGTGAGTCTCGCCAGTTGCCGGCGGGCCAGAGCGCGGGCCGCGGTGCTGGCCTTGGGCAGCGTGTCTTCAAGCGCGGCCAGATTGTGCTGGCCGGGATGAAGCTCCAGATACGCCAGCAGTTCGCGCTCCGGCTTGGGCATTTTCTCGGTCGTGCGTGCCACAAACTCCACTCGCAGCCGCGCGGCGGAAGCTCGCAAAGGATCGCGCTCTGCGGCAACATCTTCGGCTTCGACGAATCCCTTCTTTTCGAGTGACCGCAGCACGGCCGCGGCTTTGTTCACCTTTTGTGCGAGGTATGTCGCCGAAAGGGCCCGGCCGTCGAGCATGCGGAGAATCGCCGCAGCGGGATCTTCCTGCTCCGTTCCGGTGAGATGCAACTGGCGTGCTGTGTCGCGTCCGGATGGGGTGAGCGAGTAGATGCGCCCGCGCCGAATATCGGCCGCCAGGGGCGTCATCGCGCGCAGGGTTTCGCCGAGAGGGGCGCAATAGTAGGTGGAAATCCAGCGGCCGAGATCCAGAAGGCCTTGGTCGAGGGCCGGTTCTTCGTCCAGCAGCCGCAGGGCTTCCTTGGTCGGACCGGCCTGCGGCCGGTCATGGGTCGCCAGGACCACGCCGGTCAGCTTACGCGATCCAAACGGCACCAGCACCCGGCAGCCGGGCTGAACGCGCCGGCGCAGGGTTTCCGGGAGCCTGTACGTGAAGGCTGTATCGATCGGGATCGGAAGGCTGACATCGCAGTAAACCGGCGTTTCGGCCAGCGCATCCGAGGGAAAAGGTGCAGCAGACGTCACCTGAACGGATTATACCCGCTCCCTTAGGGTTTCGGCTCCGCAGGCTGTTATAATTTCCGAGGGAGACCATCGTGAAAACCGCCATCCTTGCCCTCGGAGCTTTGTCCCTTTTGCTGGTAACGTCCGCAAGTGCAAACGACCTCGACGACGCCTACAAGCAACTCAAGGACGCACAGACCGCCAAGAATCCCGACGGTGTCTTGAAATGGGCCGTCGAAACCGCGAAGGCGGCCAAAGCCGAGGTCACTGGTCCCAAACTGGATGGATTTACCGAGGCGGACTGGCCGAAGCGGGTGGACTACGCCAAAGACGTGGGAACGCTCAGTGAGTATGCGCTCGCCACTACGGCCGCTGAGCCGGGGCTAGCTCCGGCGAAGGTGGTGGAACTGATGGATGCCTTGCTGGCGGTGAATCCCAAGAGCAAGTATATCGGGGCAGGCGCGGGCGCCTATCTGGCGGCGCTGGGCAAAATGGGCGGCTCCGAGAAGCAAATCGAAGGCGCTATGAAAATCATCAAAGAAAGCCCCAACGAAGAGGAGGCCCTGATGGTCCTCGCGGAGAACCTGATGAGCAAGAACCGCGCGGATCAAGCCTACCCCTACGCCGCCCGTTTGGTGACGGTCATGAAGACCAAGGCCAAGCCCGAAGGCTTCTCCGATGAGGAATGGACTAGGCGGAAGGACCTTTTCCTCTCGCGCGGATACTATACGGCCGGCGTGACCGGCTGCATGCGCCAGATCTGGAAGGATTGCGATACGAACTTGCGGGCGGCGCTGCCGCTGCTTGGCGGACAGACTGCGATGACCGGTCCGGCGTATTTCTACCTGGGCGTCGCGAACTACCAGCTTGCCAAGATCACCACCGACCGCACCAAGCTGCAGCAAGCGCTGAAGTTCACGCAACAATCGGCGGCCATCTCCGGTCCCATGCAAGGGCAGGCGCAGCAGTACGTGACGGTGATGCAGAACGAATTGAAGGCTCCCGTCGTCCGGCGGTAATCACCGCGACTCTCCTAACGATTCGTTGGTTGGTTTCCGTCCGCCCGCTAAGACGAGCCTGCCTATTTCTGTACGATGGAAGACTTTAGTGTGGCGACGATTCCCAGTAAATCGGTCTTCTCTTTTTGGGGTACTTTGAACTTATCGAGTGCAGCTGTCAGATCCTGTACGACGGCGTTAAAGGCGTCACTGGTAACTCCGCGGCCTTTGTGGGCCGTAACCATATCGCGGCCGGTATACTGGCAAGGCCCTCCCGTATTCTGGCACAGGAAATCAGCGAGCTTAGCCTTATAAGCACTGGCGTTCTCGGGGGTGGCGGCCGCGTGTGCGAACCATTTATTGACGCGTTGATCGAGCAGGATTCGGTCGACCAAGTCACTTGCGACCGCCTGTATGGCGGGTTTTCCGCCCAGGCGCTCATAGAGCGATGGTTCCCTATCTGCCGCGCTCAGCGCCGAAGTCAATCCTATGGCTGCTACCGTAGCCAGAATGATTCTCAATATCCTCATTAGTTCTGTTTTCTCCTAGGTTTTGTTTGGGGCTGCTCTGTCGATACTTGGAGTGATTGCCTTCCGTTACAATCTGAAGTAGTAACGGGAATACCAGTTATCGCATGTCCATGTTAAACTGTCAATAACAACTCCAGTTTTAGTGGAGGGTTCGTGCGCCTGACTCAACACACCGACTATGCATTTCGCATGCTGATCCATGCGGCCTTGCGGGCTCCTGCGCTCACAACCGTGGGTGAAGTCGCTGAGGCCTTCGGACTCTCCGCCGCGCATTTGAACAAAGTGGCGCAGACCTTAGCAGCTCACCAATATTTGGAAACGGTTCGTGGACGATCCGGCGGCCTTCGGCTAAGGCAAGAGCCCGATTCGATTCGCCTTGGCCAAGTCGCGAGAGTGACGGAGCCGGACTTCCAGATTGCTCCCTGCATGGCACTAGACCGGAATTGCCCCATCTATGAGGCCTGCGTCCTGCGAGGCGCGCTTTCGCAAGCGGCTGACGCTTTCCTTGCGGAACTGGATAAGTGGACACTGGCGGATCTCATCAAAAGGCGAAAACCTCTGCTGATGGCGATCGCGACTCGCGCGGGCTAAGCCTATCTGGTGGACGCTGTTCGGGCCATTGTGAGGCCCCGCCTGCCCATAATCGGGGCATGTCCCGGGAAAGGACACCGCCGCTTTGGTACTAGTACTAGTTCTAGCGACGTGTTCCACAAAATAGTCGCGATGCAGGCGACTTCTGTTATAGTTAGGGCGTTTAGGTCCCCAAGGGCAATTCCGGTCATCCGGTCGAGAACCTGGTGCGGGGATTGCGCTGCGGATTAGAGGATTAGATCGGAAGGCATATGATCACCGACGCGAAGTATGAAGTAGGCTGTACAAGTCTGAAATTACGCGGTTTTACCATGGTGGTTTTAGCCTTGGTTCTCTCGTTGTCGGTAGTCAGCGCCCGTGGCAATATCCTTGGATCTGCGGATACTTATGCGGTCCTGGCGACTACGCAGGTAACCAATCCTGCTAGCAACCTGGCGGATACTGAAATCTTTGGAAATATGGGTGACGTGTCGTGCACTGGCTTTGTCTCGGGAACGGGATGCACCCTGGGTTTTGGCACTGTCAGTGGAGCGGTAGACTCAGGTAACGCGGCCTACCTAACGGCGCTGGCAGATTCCAACATCGCGTACACTGCCCTAGCGAACACCCCGTCCACTGATAACTTTACTAGTTTCTGTCTGGGGTCGGATTCGGGGTGTAGGAACAACCTAGCTCCGGGCGTCTATACGACTACCGACTCGGTGGCTCTTTTGAACGGAGCACTCACTCTCGCCGGCGGGAGCGACCTCGCTCCGCTTTGGATCTTCCAGATGGCGGCGGGGTTCACGACTGCAAGCAACTCATCTGTTGTAGTGACCGGTACAGGCGCAGCTGCCGCCGGTGTGTATTTTGACGTTGGCAGCCAGGCGACTCTCGGTGACAACACTGCGTTCCAAGGAAATATTCTCGCGGGCACGGAAGTCGCCTTCGATCCCGGCGCACAAATTACTTGCGGTAGAGCGTTCACTGACACTGCAGCAGGTACAGCAGTGACGTTCGCCGGAAACAACCCTGCCACGACGACAGGAACTCCGAACTTGGTCTCCGGCACCTGCACCGAAAGCAGCAGCGGCTTCAACAACGGTGTGATTACACCTGGCGGCGGGGTGGGCCCGGGCGCGGCCGCAGCCGCGGCCGTTCCGGAACCCGGAACGTTTACGTTGCTCTCATCCGCACTGCTCGCAATGGCCTTTCTGAGGTTCCGCAAGCAGCGGGTCGGCTGACGCTGAAGCGGTCCGGCAAGGTCAGGAGGCTGTTGGTCTTGATCGATTGTCGGGCGGCGTGCCCAGAAATCCCTGTTCCTCAGCCAGCAGCAGATCCCAGGCGCTCTTCCAATCGGTAGGCCAGGGCAGCCGGACGGATCACCTTGACGCGGATCCGGAACGGACGTTTGCGCTCTGAGGCGGGCGAGGGTACCGCCATTTCCGTGAGGGAGACAGACGCCATCGGAACCGCCGGCTCGAACCTGCGAAAAGCGTAGAAGCGCGTTGTCCGATAGTTCGATGCGTCGATTTGGGCCAAATTGTCCACTTCTCGGTGCGACAAGGTGTCCGCCTCGCCCAGGAGGTCCCGAGTTTTCAGCAGCCCCGGTCTGGAGTCCGGCGTGCTTTCCCTGATGGCAACACGCCCAAAGGAAGGGTCCAGAGCAGTCGCAATCCGGGATTCCGGAATTGCTCCAATCGGTGGGGTTCTGGACCCTCCCGGTCCTGAACAACGCGTCTAATGGCTCATCGCGTACACGACGTAGTTCACTCCCAGGCGTATCCCCAAGGCCGAGTACTTCTCCGGATAATACGGATCGTCGGCCCACTCCCAGGAATCGCCGGTGTCGGAGTTGTACATTGCCTCCACCAGGACCCTTCCCTTGTCGTCGTAGATCGCCCGCCAGTAAGGCACCGTTCCGCCGTTCTTGGAGCCTTCCCGCAGGTGATCGTGGCCCACGATGATGTAGCGGTTATCCAGGTCGAAGACGGAGTGAAAAATCTGATCGTCATTGGGAATGTCCTGAACCTGCCGGTCCGGGAAGGCGTAGCCGATGCGCTCGATGAATTGGCCCCACTCCTCGGTTCCGTGGATGTCGTCGGCCATGAAGAAACCGCCCCGGTCGAGATAGTCGCGCAGGATCTTACCCTGCTTCTTCGTCAAGCCCCATTCGCCGGCCTGGACCGCGTAGATGAACGGATAGTTGTAAACGTCGTTGCCGTCTTCCAGATCGACGATCTGCTCCACCGGGCGAGCATCCACGCGTGTCAGGCGGCGCACCGCTTCCAGAAAATGCCGGTCGGCGCGCGGATAATCCTGGGTCCATAGGGACATCCCGTGATGGTAGTCCGGATCTTCGCGACCCCGGTATCCGTCCAGTGGACCTCCGGGGAACATGATCCGGACGAAAATAAATTCCGCGTCCCGGTCCCACCCCGGGGGAAGAGGAATCGATCCCGTGGAATACTCCATCCCCGGGTATTCGCGAAAAGGCTTGTGATCGGCGAAGAGCTTCAGCGCGAAGAGCGTTCCCAGCAGAGCCGCGCAGGCCAGCGGAACCCTGAGGTTTAGATCCACGGGTATCTTCCGAAGCATTATGCGAAGCACTCCGCTTCTGAGGATACCGCGCGAGAACGATCTTTACTCCCGCGGTTCGCGAGGCTCCCGCGGCGTCGTTTCTTTCCGCCCGAGCTCTTCGGCCAGAATGATCGCCTCGGCCAGCTCTTTCATCGGACGGCGCAGCCGGCGGCTCTCATTGCGCATCCGCAGATACGCTTCTTCCTCGGTGAGGCTTTGGCGGCGCTGCAGGATGCCCTTGGCGCGCTCCACTACCTTGCGAGTTTCGAGCTGCCGCTTGACCTCGGCGGTCTCTTCGGTCAGGCGCGCGTTCTCTTCCTCGAGCAGGCTCTTGGCGATGGCGCTGCCCATCTGCTCGCCCATGAACTGGATGGTCGAAATCTCCTCGGCCGTGTGCGCGTGGCGCTCGCGATGGTGCACGTTGATCACGCCGATGACTTGGCCTTTGTTGATCAGCGGTACCGAGAGGAAAGCCTCGTAGGTATCCTCGACCAACGCGGGAAAGAATTTGAACCGCGGATCGGCGGCGGCTTTCGAGGTCAACGCGACAGGCGCCTGATGCTCGGCCACCCAGCCGGTGACTCCTTCGCCGACCTTCATCCGCAGATTTCCCAGGTCGGCGGCGTGCGGAACCTGTGAAGCGCGGAGCACGAATTCCTCGGTAGGCATCTCCACGAGATACACCAGGCAGGCATCGCATCCCGAGATCTGGGACGTAAGGCCCACGATTTCCCCAAGCATCTCATCCAAGGACAGTTCGGAGCTGACAATCCGGCTGACGCGGTGCAAGACCGAGATTTCCTCCGGCTCCTCCCGTTCCAGTTTTTCGGTAGCCATCATACTAACGAGCCTAAGACCGCGAAGGCGCGCGGTCCAATCAAAACTTTCTATGAAGTGAATCACTGCCGGGTGTGAGTACCCATACGGTACGTGGATATGCAACGAATCATTGCGTTTGAATAGAAGTACCCTTATAATCGGGGCGTGGTAGACCTCATAAAGGAGGTACCGTTTGCGTGAGCGCATTTAGACTGGCGGTAGCAAGTTGCCTGACGGGCGTGGCGGTTCTCGCCGCGCCGGATCCCTCAAAAGTCACTTTCAACAAGGACGTTCTGCCGATTCTCGAGAAGAATTGTCAGAGTTGTCATCGTCCCGGCGAGGTGGCTCCCATGTCACTGTTGAGTTACAGCGACGCGCGGCCCTGGGCCAAAGCGATCAAGGCCGCTGTGGTTTCGAGGAGAATGCCGCCATGGCTCGCCGACCCGAGCGTCGGGCATTTCCAGAATGACCGTACGCTGCGCGCGGAAGACATCGCCACGCTGACCGCGTGGGTCGACAACGGAGCGCGTGAAGGCGACGCCAAGGATAAGCCCGCGCCGCTGACCTTCCAGAACGGCTGGAATATCAAGCCCGACATCATCGTGGAAATGCCCAAGCCGTTCCATGTGCCCGCCACCGGAACCGTCAACTATAAATACATTCTGGTGAAGACGAATTTCCCCGAGGATATGTGGATCAAGGCTGCGGAGATGCGTCCGGGCAACTCCAAGGTTGTTCACCACGGAAAAGTGTGGGTGCGGCCGCCGGGATCGCATTGGCTCGAAAACGCGGAACCCGGCGAAGCTTACGAGAACGAGACCCAGCGGAACATCATCGGACGCAATGGCGCCGAAGACGGCAATGACATCCTGGGCAAGTTCAATCCTGGCCTGGGCGCGCAGAGCTTCGATATAGACGGCTCGGCCAAATTCGTACCCAAGGGATCCGACCTTGTATTCGAATTGCATTACACCACCATGGGCCAGGCGACTGAGGATGTATCCAAAATCGGGCTGGTGCTGGCGAAGAATCCGCCGCAGACGCGCTACTTCTTCAACGCCGGACCGACTGCGTCGAATCTGGCGATAGCTGCCGGAGACGAAAATGCCGAGGTCGTCAGCGAAGTGACCGTGAATCAGCCCGCCAAGCTGGTCTACGCCCAGCCACACATGCACCTGCGCGGGAAGGATTTCGAACTACGCCTGATTTATCCCACCGGCGAGACGCAGACGGTTCTCAAGATCCAGTGGGATTTCAACTGGCAGATCGGCTACGAATTCGCGAAGCCGATCGACATGCCCAAGGGCACGCGCATGGTGGGGATCTCGCACTTCGATAATTCCGCGAACAACCGCTTCAATCCCGATCCTACGAAAGAGATCGTGTGGGGACCGCAGAATTGGGACGAGATGAGCAACTGCTTCATCGGCGTGATCATCGACGTCCAAACGAGACCGGAGACGGTGTTCAAGCGGTCGGGGCCGAGCCTGCTGCCGCGCGGGCTTTCGGGTCCCACGCTGCAAGCCGCGAATGAACGCAAATAAACGCAAATAGAGTAGTCGCGTTCATTTGCGTAAAGGGGACAGGTCCTGGCGTTAGATACGGTGGATCGGTTTTCTAAGTTTGGACCTGTCCCCTTTACGCTGCTAGGTAGCGAACCAATATTTGCGTTCATTTGCGTTCATTTGCGACCAATTTCCAGCGCGGCTACGCCGGGCAGCTCGATCCCCGCAAGAAACTCCAGCGACGCGCCGCCGCCGGTCGAGATGTGGCTGATCTTATCCGACACGCCCGCCGACTTGATCGCTTTTTCCGAATCGCCGCCGCCGACCACGCTCACCGCACCCGACGCGGCGACAGCCTTCGCCAGCGCTTCCGTACCTCGATTGAAGGGTGGAGTCTCGAACACGCCCATGGGACCGTTCCAGATGATGGTCTTCCCGCCGCTGATCACCTGCGTGTAGGCTTCCACCGTCTTTGGACCGATATCCAGCCCCATCAGACCCCCCGGAACTTGGTCGACGACTTTCGTGTCGACGCCCACCTTCAGCTCCGCGGCCACCACATGGTCCACCGGCAGCATCAGTTTGTCGCCGGCCTCGGCCATTAACTCGCGCGCCAGATCGATCTTGTCTTCCTCCACCAGCGATTTGCCGGTGCCCTCACCTCGCGCCCGAAGGAAGGTGTATGCCATGGCGCCGCCGATCATCAACACGTCCACTACTTTCATGAGATTTTGGATCACTTCGATCTTGTCGGAGACTTTCGCGCCGCCCAGAATCGCCACGCAGGGGCGCGCTGGAGTTTTGACAGCCTTGGTCAGGTACTCGATTTCCTTGTCCATCAGAAGGCCGGCGGCGGCTTGCTTCACGAAGGCAATCATCCCTACCGTGGATGCGTGTGCCCGATGCGCCGAGCCGAAGGCGTCGTTGACGTACACGTCGCACAGCGCCGCGAGCTGCTTCGAAAACGCCGGATCGTTCTTTTCCTCCTCGGGATGGAAACGCAGATTCTCGAGCAGCAGGACGTTACCCGGAGCAGGCAGCATCGCCTCCACCTCCGGTCCGACGCAGTCCGGAGCCATTTCCACGGTCCTGCCCAGCAGCTCGCCCAACCGCACGGCGATCGGTTTCAGGCTCATCTCCGGATTCGGTTTGCCCTTGGGCCGTCCCAGATGGCTTGCCAGGATGACTGCCGCACCCTTTTCGAGAGCGTATCTTATCGTGGGCAGGGACGCGCGAATACGCTTGTCGCTGGTGATTTCTTGTCCACCGTTTGCCAGCGGCACATTAAAATCGACTCGGATGAAGACGCGTTTCCCCGCCAGATCCAGATCTCGTATTGAGAGTGTGCTCATGAGTTCTTCTTTATTCCCAACTTCTCGTGATATTTTTGCGGCAGCTTGGCTGGTCTGCGGTCGGCGCCGCAGAATACGTGCTTCGTATAGCCGGTCGCGAGCTTCCGTCCGTCGTCCGCGGCCAGCAACTCATAGTCGAACCGGATCATACGGGGAGTTGCCTCCGCCACGGAGGTCCGGACGATGACTTCTTCATCGTACACGGCGGGGGCGAGGTAGCGGCAATTCACCTCCGCCACCACCAGAAGCACCCCATCTTCCCGCTCCATATCGCGGTAGCGGAGGCCGGCTGCGCGCCAGTACTCGACGCGTCCTACCTCCATCCAGACCAGGTAATTGGCGTGATAGACCACGCCCATCTGGTCGGTTTCGGCGTACCGCACGCGCAGGCGAGTGTCGACAGATGGCATATGTTTGAAACCAGGAATGCGGGACTGCGTCTGTTACCATGACATCATAAATTGTGCGAATCCGCGTCTTATTCTTTGGGGTGCTGCGTGACGTTGTTGGGCTTCGCGAGGATCTGGTCGAGATCCCCGACGGCTCGCGTCTGGAGTCTGTCTTCGAGCATTATGCCGGACACTTTCCTCGACTTCGTGAGATGTCGGCCAGTCTGGTTCTGGCCCTCAACCAGAGTTTTTCGGACCTCAGCGCCCCCCTGTCGGAAGGCGACGAAGTGGCGTTCCTGCCTCCCGTCAGCGGCGGCTCGGCGGCGTTTACCCAAGTGATCGAAGATCCCGCCGGGCACTTCTTTGCGATCACCCGCGAGCCCATTGACAGTTCCGCGCTGGTTCATCGGCTGCAACGCGGCGAGGACGGTGCGGTGGTCACGTTCGAGGGAATCGCGCGCAACAACACCAAGGGCCGGCCGACCCGGTACCTCGAATACGAGTGCTACGAGGCCATGGCGATCAAGATGATGGCGCAGATCGGCTGCGAAATCGCTCAGGCGCAGCTCATCGGGCGGATCGGCATCATCCACCGCCTGGGACGGATCGAGATCGGGGAAGCGAGCGTGGTGGTGGTGGCCGCCTCGCCCCATCGCAAAGCGGCATTTGAAGCCGCGCTCGAAGGCATCAACCGTCTGAAGCGCCTGGTGCCGATCTGGAAGAAAGAATACTTCGCCGACGGCGAGGTGTGGGTGGACGGTGAATGGGACGATTCCGTCACAAAAGCGCGCTCGTAATCCTGGCAGTCGCTCTCGCTGGCGCCGCCGCCTTCGCCGTGGTCGCGATCGGCATTGGGAAGGCCCAGACGATCAAGGTCGACGTCAAGCTGGTCCGGCTGCTGGTGTCGGTCAAGGATGGGCAAGGCGAACTGGTTGGATCGCTCGAGAAGCCTGATTTCAGTGTCTACGATAGCGGCGTCAAGCAGGACATCGCCGTTTTCGAGCACCATACCGAGGTCCCTCTTTCCGTGTCCTTGCTGATCGACACCAGCGGATCGACCTCCAGCAATCTGCGCTACGAAATTACGTCGGTGGAGAAATTTCTGCACGCGCTGGTGCGGGAGGGAAATCCCGGAGATGCCGCGGCGCTCTATGCCTTCAACGACGAGGTTACCAGGCTGAATTCGTTCACGCGCCGCGAGCAGCGCCTGGTCGACTCGCTCAAGGACCTGAGAGGGAAGGCCGGGACCTCGCTCTACGATGCGGTGCACCTGGCATCCCGCGACTTGGCCGGCCGCGATGGGCGCCACGTGATCGTTGCCGTTACCGACGGCGGCGACACCACCAGCGTTAAGAACTATGCCGACGCCTTCGAATCCGCGCAGAACGTCGACGCCATCATTTATCCCATCCTGGTGATCCCCATTACCAACGATGCCGGGCGGAACCTGGGAGGTGAGCGTGCTCTGGATACGCTCGCGAGCGGCACGGGCGGCCGCGTATTTCAGCCCATGGGCGTGGGCGAATTGGACGAAGCGTTCACGCAAATCCTGCGGGACCTGCGAACGCAATATCTGGTCGCGTATTACCCGCACAATTTGCCGGCGGAGGCGCCCCGCTTCCACCTGGTGCGAGTGGAGCTTTCCCGCAAGGATTTGCGGGCCACGACGCGCACCGGATACTATGGGGATGCGCCGCTTACAGAAAGAGCTCCGCGCTGATCGCTCGCTACGCCGTGGCAGGAACCAGTAAAACCAAAGCACCCGAGCAAACTTTCGAAGAGGTCCGCTATCTGCGAAATCTCTCTGAGAGCCGGGTTCTCGTGCGCGCCAAGCTCACGGACAACTCCGAAGTCGAAGGCATCGTCGAGTTCTATGACGTAGATTTCATCCGTTTGACGCGTGAGGGCGAGCCTAATCTGTTCCTGTACAAGCACGACATCAAGTATCTCTACGAAATGGACTCTTCTGAATCGCGCACAACGGAACGCGGCGACGGCGTGTCTGAAACGAAAGAGAAGACGCCGCCGCGTCCTGTGCGCTAACGCTTGCCTTCGTATCTGGAGATTGCAGTCGAGATTGCTCGCGAAGCGTCGGCTCTGGTGCGCGATTTCGCCGGGCGGCACATCGGGTTCGAGCTCAAGGCGCAGCACGACCTGGTCACTGCGGCCGACCGCGCCAGCGAAAAGCTGATTGTGGAGCGTCTCCGCGCGCACTTTCCTTCGCACTCGATCGTAGCGGAGGAGGGCGGGGGACACACTGGATCGTCCGATTTCCGTTGGTACGTGGATCCGCTGGACGGAACGACCAACTTCGCCCACGATTTTCCGGTGTACAACGTGACCCTTGCGCTGGAGCAAGCGGGCGAGTTAATCGCCGGCGTGATCGCCGACTCCACGCGCGATGAGATCTTCACGGCCGAGCGAGGCGCGGGAGCATTCCTGAACGGCCAGCGCATTCAGGTATCCAAGGTGAGCCGCGTCGAGGATGCCCTGGTTGCCACCGGCTTTCCTTCGCGCAGGCGCCACCAGAACGTCAACGTGCACTTCTTCTATCAACTCTCGATGCTGTCGCACGGGGTGCGCCGGCCCGGCGCCGCGGCTCTCGATCTGGCCTATGTCGCCTGCGGAAGACTGGATATGTTCTGGGAGTTCAACCTGCATCCCTGGGATATCGCCGCGGGTGTTCTGCTGATCCGCGAGGCCGGAGGCCAGTGCACCGATATGCGCGGGAAGCCGCTCGATCTGCTCGGTCCGCACATCCTTGCCGATAATGGATTGGTCCACGAAGAGACGGTCGCGCTGTTCACCGAGATCTTCGCG
>Ga0209483_1000658_pt1 | contig 28784 bp, 23 predicted proteins | sample NGEPerA_FD_184508 | JGI IMG/M metagenome (GOLD analysis project Ga0209483, IMG submission 184508) | Arctic peat soil microbial communities from the Barrow Environmental Observatory site, Barrow, Alaska, USA - NGEE PermafrostL2-A... | ecosystem: Environmental > Terrestrial > Soil > Wetlands >... | reverse complement strand
ACCGGAACTTTGTCGAACATGGGGAAGTCCACGCCAAAGTTGGTCGTGCAGAAGGACTGAATCTCCTCCTTAGTTCCCGGTTCCTGTCCAGCGAAGTCGTTGGAGGGAAATCCCGCGATGACAAACCCCTTGTCGCGATATTGCTTGTAGAGTTTTTCAAGGCCTTCGTATTGCGGCGTAAGGCCGCACTTGGAGGCGACGTTGACCACCAGCAATACTTTGCCTTTGAACGGAGCCAGGGATGCGTCGTCGCCCGCGATCGTGCGAACCGGTATGTCGTAGATGGATGCAGTCATAAATTCTCCTTACTAACATCTCCATCATACGAGGCGCGACGGTCCGACTGGGCTCACGGCTTGTTAGCCAGGATCAGCGGCGATGGTCCGCGCCAAAGACTCATCTCGAATGCCGTATCATTCTGCGATCCGCTGTCGCTGCCGGTCGGTGAACAATTTCAACACGGCCGCCGCGGTTTCCTCGATCGAGCGCCGCGTCACATCGAGCTGGGCCCAATTGAACTTGGCACTTAATTTTCGTGCGAAGGCGACTTCATCGGTCACCGCCTGGCGATCGATGTATTCATCGTTGCCGCGATCGGCGCCCATGCTCAACAGCCTGTTCTGCCGGACCTGGATCAGGCGCTCCGGTGTCGCATGCAGGCTGACGACCAGCGGCTTCTTCAGCGCCTCCAGCTGCAGCGGGAGCGCGATCCCCGGCACCAGCGGGACATTGGCCGTGCGAATGCCGCGGTTGGCGAGATAGATCGACGTCGGCGTCTTGGAGGTGCGGGACACGCCGACCAGCACCACGTCAGCTTCTTCCAGCCCTTCGACATGCTGACCGTCATCATGAATCATGGTGTAGTTCAGCGCGTCTATGCGCTTGAAATATTCCGCGTTTAGCGTGTGCTGCGCGCCGACCCGGCCGGTCGTGGCGGCGCCGAGATAGGCCTGGAACAGCTGCATCACCGGACCGATGATCGAGAGGCTCGGGATATTGATCTGGCGGCACTTGGCTTCCAACCGCTCGACCAGATCCTTCTCCAGCAGCGTGAAGAGTACGATGCCTGGGGCTTCCTCGATTTCATCCAGCACGCGATCGAGCTGCTTCTGGCTGCGCACCAGCGGATAGACGTGTTCAACTGCCGTCACATTGGCGTATTGCGCGGCCACCGCGCGCGCCACCGTGATCAGGGTTTCACCGGTCGAATCGGAAACCAGATGGAGGTGGAAATAACTGCCGGTCGTGGGCACCTGAACCCCTGTGTAGACTGTGAATCCCTGTGGAGCTTAAGCGAAATAATCGGCCGCGGACCTGTCGGTCCGGGATAACCCGGCTTTTTCTTCACAGGTCCCATAGCAAGGATAAGTCGGTTCGACGCTCTGGATGATAGTGCGGTTATGTGGACTTGTCTCTGCATAAGCTGCCAACCGGCGAGGGCAAGCATTTGAAGCCAGTCATCTTATCGGAATCCACGAGTGTAGGCCAAGAGATGTTGATGATTGTGAACAAGCCGGGAGAGGCGAGGGACATTTTTGCGTGGGCCAAATTCACTGCTACTTAGACTCAAACCTAAGATTCTAAAATTATTGTTTTAGAAAAGGCGTGCTTGCGGATATGTCATTGGCCAGATCGAAGAGCAGTTGGCCGGCAACACCTGGATCGGTGCGATTGTTCCGAAGCTGGCGGCGAAAATCAGCGAGGCTTGCAGGATGTATGAATGGATCAAGGCGCTGCATGTGATCGCAGTCATCTCCTGGATGGCCGGCATGCTCTATCTGCCACGGCTGTTTGTTTATCATTGCGAGGCGGAATCCGGATCGAAGCAGTCCGAGACCTTCAAGGTGATGGAACGGCGTCTGCTGAAGGCGATCATAAACCCGGCGATGATCGTGACCTGGCTGGTCGGATTGTACCTTGCCTGGGCCGGGCATTTTTGGTCGGCGGGCTGGCTCCACGCAAAACTTTTGCTGGTGCTGTTGCTTTCCGGTGCCCACGGTTTTTTTTCCCGCTGCGTCAAGGATTTCGCCGCCGATGGAAACACGCGGAGCCAGGGATTCTACCGTATTATCAACGAGGTACCAACGCTGTTGATGATCGGAATCGTGATTCTGGTGGTGGTGAAGCCGTTTTGATGGGCATGCGACGCTCACGGCATCGGCTGCCGGGCTGCTTGCGGAAAGGCGAGCAATTTTCTATATTGCTTAAATCCCACCCCACGCAGGCGGATGTGGTTGCGTTCCGGTTCCTTCGTTAGAGCCGGCCGCCGCATCAGGTTTGAAGCCTCACCGGCGCTTTCCTCGCTTAGACCTGCGGACCTTCCTTGCTCGCGTCCGCATTTTTAAAAGCCACCTTGCAATCCCTCTCCCAAAACTACTCCACAGGACCATCCCAATGCGGGAAATGAAACTTCAAGACCTCAAATCTCAAACGCCGGCAGAGCTGGTTGCGTTCGCCGAAGAGAAAGGGGTCGAAAACGCCAGCACCATGCGCAAGCAGGAGCTGATGTTCGCCATCCTCAAGCAGCTTGCGATCCAGGAAATCGATATCATCGGCGAGGGCGTCGTCGAGGTGCTCTCCGACGGCTTTGGATTTTTGCGCTCGCCAGACGCCAATTATCTGCCGGGACCCGATGACATCTACGTCTCGCCCTCGCAGATCCGGCGCTTCGGACTTCGCACCGGCGACACCATCGAAGGCCACATCCGCAGCCCGAAGGAAGGCGAACGCTATTTTGCCCTGCTCAAGGTCAACACGCTCAATTTCGAAGATCCGGAAAAATCGAAGCACAAGGTCAATTTTGACAATTTGACGCCGCTGTTCCCCGATCAGCGGTTCCGGCTCGAACTCGAAGACCCCACCAGAAAGGACCTTTCTGCAAGGGTTATCGACATTGTGGCCCCCATCGGAAAAGGCCAGCGCGCCCTGATCGTGGCGCCGCCGCGCACCGGCAAGACCGTGCTGATGCAGAACATCGCGCATTCGATCACGGCCAATCATCCGGAATGCTATCTGATCGTTCTCTTGATCGACGAACGGCCGGAGGAAGTCACGGACATGCAGCGCTCGGTGAAGGGCGAGGTGGTATCCTCGACCTTCGACGAGCCGGCGGTGCGTCACGTCCAGGTCGCCGAGATGGTCATCGAAAAGGCCAAGCGGCTGGTCGAACATGGCCGCGACGTCGTGATCCTGCTCGACTCGATCACGCGGCTCGGGCGCGCCTACAACACGGTGGTACCGTCGTCCGGCAAGGTACTGACCGGCGGTGTGGACGCCAATGCGTTGCAGCGGCCGAAACGATTCTTCGGCGCGGCGCGCAACATCGAGGAGGGCGGTTCACTCACCATTATCGCGACCGCGCTGGTCGATACCGGCAGCCGCATGGACGAAGTGATTTTCGAAGAATTCAAGGGCACCGGCAATTCGGAACTGATTCTCGATCGCAAGGTTTCCGACAAGCGCACCTTCCCGGCGATCGACATCTCGCGCTCCGGCACCCGCAAGGAAGAGCTGATCACCGATCCGCAACTGCTGAAGAAAATGTATGTGCTGCGACGGATCCTCAATCCGATGGGCACCATGGATGCGATCGACTTCCTGCTCGACAAGCTGCGCAACACCAAGAACAACTCGGAATTCTTCGAATCGATGAATACCTGAGTTTTTCCGGTGGAAGTTTGGGGGCGTCTTCGAAAGGAGACGCCCTTTCTCGTGCCTGGCGTCGAAATCTTATGCTGCAGCTTTGTTGCATTGGGATCGCAGCATGGAAATACTGCATCGGTGCCCGTGGCAATTGACCTAAATATTTGAAATTGCTGGACTTACCTTTAGCTGCTCGGCCGTGGCTGCTAACCCATCCTTTCCAGCAGTAAATGCTGCGGTTATGCTGCATCTCTCTTCGCGCCATTTCAGGCTTGATCGCACACCCGAACCCCGTTGCATGACGGGGTCGGCCGCCTGAAATTACGTTGCCTTTTCAATGGGCTCGGCGGCAAATAGGCAATGCATCCGCGCGAGCAGACCATTTTCGCTTTATCTTCCGGCCGCCTGCCCAGCGCGATTGCCGTGGTGCGCGTATCGGGCCCGCAGGCGGGAGCTGTCCTGGCTTCTCTCGCGGGCAAAATGCCGGTGCCGCGGATGGCGACGCGGGTGCTGTTGCGCGACGGCGCTGCGCAGCCGATCGACGATGCTGTGGTGCTGTGGTTCCCCGGACCGGCGAGCGCGACAGGCGAGGACGTCGCGGAATTCCATGTTCATGGCGGACGCGCGGTGTTGGCGGAGCTGTTTGCGGCGCTCTCCGGGTTTGATGATATGCGCGCGGCAGAACCCGGCGAGTTCACCCGGCGCGCGTTCGAGAACGGCAAGCTTGATCTTACCGAAGCTGAAGGCCTCGATGACCTGATTCATGCCGACACCGATCGGCAACGTCGCCAGGCGCTGCGCCTGTTGAAAGGCTTGCTCGGCGACCGCGCGCGAAACTGGCGGACTGAGATCATCGAAGCTTCCGCGCTGATCGAGGCCGGCATCGATTTTTCCGATGAAGCAGACGTGCCGACCGAGCTGCTCGAACCTGCGTTGGTGAAAATCAAAACGCTGCTGGCGGAAATTCAGGAAGTGCTTGCGGCTCAGGGGCGAAGTGAACGGCTGCGGGACGGCCTGGTGGTTGCGATCGCGGGTCCGCCAAATGTCGGCAAGTCGACGTTGATGAATGCATTGGCGCGGCGCGAGGTCGCGATCGTCTCGCCGCATGCCGGCACGACGCGCGATGTCATCGAGGTTCAGCTCGATCTCGATGGCTATCCGGTGACGGTGATCGACACGGCGGGAATTCGCGAGACCGAAGACCCCGTCGAAAAGGAAGGCGTGCGGCGGGCGAGGGCGCGGGCGGCAGAGGCCGACCTGGTGTTGTGGATGACGGACGTGCAGTCCGACGGAAATCCCGACGATGCCGCCGCGCCGGTGTGGAGGGTGCGTAACAAGATCGATCTCGAGGTTGGCGCTGCCAGAGGGCAGCGGGAAACGGATTTCGGGATCTCGGCAAGCCGGGGCGACGGGCTGACGGACTTGAGGTTGGCGCTGGTCAAGTTTGCGCAGGATTATTTTGGGTCGGAACAAGGGGGCCTGATCGGGCGCGAGCGACAGCGGAAATTGTTGCAGCTAACTGCAGCCGCGCTGCAGCGCAGCATTTCAGCGATCGGGGACGGGGAGGAACTCGCGGCTGAAGATTTGCGGTTGGCGGCTTACTCTTTGGGAAAGCTGCTTGGCCGGGTTGACGTCGAGGATATCCTGGATGTGATTTTCCGGGAATTCTGCATTGGGAAGTAATGATCTATTGTTCATTACATAGCTGGCGTTCGTTTCACGTGAAACATGCTCGCTTGAGCCAGGAAATGCCCTGGTTCACGTGAAACGGCCACTTGCGCCGAACATACCGCTTCCGGGTTTTGCCCGACCACGATAAAAGCCCGCCATGATTTCGCGCCCAGAATCGTTCGACGTCATTGTCATCGGCGGCGGCCATGCCGGTTGCGAAACCGCGAGCGCATCAGCGCGCGTCGGCGCCAGGACGGCGCTGGTGACGCACCGGTTTGCGACCATCGGTGCAATGTCGTGCAACCCCGCGATCGGCGGGCTAGGCAAGGGGCATCTGGTCCGGGAGGTCGATGCCCTGGATGGCCTGATGGGTCGTGTTGCCGATGCAGGCGGCATCCAGTTCCGGATGCTCAATCGCCGCAAGGGCCCGGCGGTTAGGGGCCCACGGGCCCAGGCCGATCGCAAGCTCTATGCGGCGGCGATGCAGGCCATGATCCAGGAGGCCGACGGTCTCGACGTGATCGAAGGCGAGGCCGACGAGTTGATCGTGCATGGCCATCGCGTGACCGGCATTCGGCTGGCTGACGGCCGGATGCTGAACGCTGGCGCTGTCGTCATCACCACCGGCACCTTCCTTCGCGGGCTGATTCATCTCGGCGAGAAGAATTGGCCGGCGGGTCGGGTTGGTGAGGCGCCGGCGGTGGGGCTTTCGGGTTCGTTCGAGCGCGCCGGCTTCAAACTGGGTCGGCTGAAGACAGGTACGCCACCGCGGCTGGACGGCACGACCATCGACTGGCAGGCGGTCGAAATGCAGCCCGGTGACGATCCGCCGGAGCCGTTCTCGGTGATGACCGAGCGGATCACGACACCGCAGATCCAGTGCGGAATCACCCGTACGACGCCTGCGACCCATGAGCTGGTCCGCGCCAATGTGCATCGCTCGCCGATGTATTCCGGGCGGATCAAGAGCACCGGCCCGCGCTATTGCCCGTCGATCGAGGACAAGATCGTGCGCTTCGGCGATCGCGACGGCCATCAGATCTTCCTGGAGCCCGAAGGCCTCGACGATTCCACCGTCTATCCCAACGGCATCTCGACCTCGCTGCCGGAGGACGTGCAGCTCGCCATCCTGGCGACGATTCCCGGCCTCGAGCGCGTCCGCATGGTGCGGCCGGGTTACGCAATTGAATATGACCACGTCGATCCCCGCGAACTGGATCCGACCCTGCAAACCACGCGGTTGCGCGGCTTGTTCCTGGCCGGCCAGATCAACGGCACCACCGGTTATGAAGAGGCTGCAGCACAAGGGCTTGTTGCCGGTCTGAACGCGGCCTTGGCCGCCGGCGGCTCCGATCCGATCGTGTTCGACCGCGCCGATGGCTATCTCGGGGTGATGATCGACGACCTCGTGACGCGCGGCATTACCGAGCCGTACCGGATGTTCACCTCGCGGGCCGAATACCGGCTCACGCTGCGCGCCGACAATGCCGATCAGCGCTTGACCGACAAGGGGATCGCGCTGGGGTGCGTCGCAGAGGCGCGCGCGCGACGCCATGGCGCCAAGATGGCCGCCTTGAATGCGGCGAAAGCTCTGGCGAAGTCGCTGACGCTGACGCCGAACGAAGCCGCAAAGCACGGGCTGGCGCTCAACAAGGACGGCCAGCGCCGCTCGGCCTTTGAGCTATTGGCCTATCCCGAGATCGGCTGGCTGGAGGTGCGCGGCATCTGGCCGGAATTGTCGGCCATTGACCCAGCAATCGCTGTTCATCTGGAGATCGATGCCAAATACGATGTCTATCTCAAGCGCCAGGCCGCCGATGTCGAAGCGTTTCGCCGCGACGAGGGGCTGGCCCTCACCGATATCGATTACGCCGCTGTGCCCGGACTTTCCAACGAGGCTCGCGCCAGGTTGGAAGGCGCGCGACCGCGCACGGTCGGGCAGGCGGGCCGAATCGATGGAATGACACCGGCAGCATTGGGTATTTTAGCGGCCTATCTTCGCAGGGACGCCCGCCGCAAGTCAGCGTCCGCGTAGCTGTTTCACGTGAAACAAGGCGTTGGTAAACTCTGACGTCATCTTGCGGCGCGCCGAAAAGGGTGCAGCTCGACAACGACGACCACCACCAGACAAACGGCCACCATGGCAACAAACCAGACTGCCTCCTCCATCCTCGCCGCCGATAGGGCGGCGGCTCTGGCGCTAACACCTGTTTCACGTGAAACGGAGGCGAGGCTCGACGGCTATATCGAGCTGCTCGAGCAATGGCAGGCAAAGACCAACCTCGTGGCGTCGTCAACGCTGCCGCATCTCTGGACCCGGCATATCGCAGATTCGCTACAGCTCCTGACGCTGGCCCCGGAAGCTAGGACCTGGGTTGACCTCGGCAGCGGTGGCGGGTTTCCGGGTGTCGTTCTGGCCTGTGCGCTCGCGGGCACGCCGGGCGCGATGGTTCATCTCGTCGAGCGCAACGCCAAGAAGGCCGCCTTCCTGCGCGAAGCGCTGCGGGTCACCAGCTCTCCCGGCACGGTTCATCTGGCTGACATCGGGGATAATGTGGATAGAATGACGGGCCCTGCGGATTGCGTCACCGCACGCGCCTTGGCTCCGCTACACCAGCTCATCGGCTTTGCGGAACCGTTGGTAAGGCGAGGCGCCAAAGCTCTGTTTTCCAAAGGTCAAGATGTAGAGGCTGAATTGACCGAAGCCACTAAATATTGGAAGATATCGCCACATTTGCATCCTAGCCGCACCGGCGGACATGGCTGGATCGTCGACCTCGACCGCATCGAGCGACTGATTCCGTCCGCGCCTTTCAATGGTACCCGCGCATGACCGTAATTGATCAAGAATATCAAGAGGATAAGACGCCTGCTCCGCCGGGCCATCCGCGCATCCTGGCGCTCGCCAACCAAAAGGGCGGCGTCGGCAAGACCACCACCGCGATCAATCTCGGCACGGCGCTCGCGGCAATCGGCGAGCGCGTGCTGATCGTCGACCTTGATCCACAGGGCAACGCGTCCACCGGGCTTGGCATCGACCGGCGCAACCGTAACTGCTCGACCTATGATGTCCTGATCGGCGAATCGAGCTTGCGCGAATCGGTAGTGCCGACCGCAGTGCCGCGATTACACATTGCACCCTCGACCATGGATCTTTCGGGTCTCGAACTCGAACTGGGAACGACGCCGGGCCGCGCGTTCCGCTTGCGCGACGCGATCGCTGCGCTGAATACCAACGTCTCGCCTGATTCCGACTACACCTATGTGCTGATCGATTGTCCGCCGTCGCTCAACCTGATCACGGTCAACGCGATGGCGGCCTCGGATGCGATCCTGGTGCCGCTGCAGTGCGAATTCTTTGCGCTCGAAGGCCTGTCGCAATTGTTGCAGACGGTCGAGCAGGTTCGCACCACGCTCAATCCCAACCTGTCGATTCACGGCATCGTGCTGACGATGTTCGACTCGCGCAACAATTTGGCAAACCAGGTCGTCGCCGACGTCCGCCAGTTCATGGGAGCCAAGGTCTACAAGACCATGATCCCGCGCAATGTGCGCATCTCGGAAGCGCCGTCCTACGGCAAGCCGGTGCTGGTCTACGATCTCAAATGCGTCGGCAGCGAAGCCTATCTCAAGCTTGCCACCGAAGTGATCCAGCGCGAGCGCGAGTTGCGCGCGCATTGAGCCCGCTCCGTCATTCCGGACGATCCGCCAAGACGGATCGCTCCGGCATCTCCGAGATGAGGAAGCAAGACAACATCGGGATTTCGGGTCGCGCGATGCGCGCCCCGGAATGACGGCAGGAAGCGAAACAGGAGCGTCCAAGTTGAATCCAAGGGAGCTGGCGATGGCCGACGAAGCGCGTTCGCGACTGGGCCGCGGTCTTGCAAGTCTGATCGGAGATGTCGGCGGCGAAGCTGCGCATCTGGATCGGCCGCGCGCGCAACGCAAGGTGCCGATCGAATTCTTGAAACCCAATCCGCGCAACCCGCGCCGCGAGTTCGCCGATGCCGAACTCGGCGAACTCGCCGAATCGATCCGGCAGCACGGCGTGATCCAGCCGATCGTGGTGCGTCCGGTCAAGGGCGTGCAGGATCGCTACGAGATCATCGCCGGCGAGCGTCGCTGGCGCGCGTCCCAGATGGCGGGCCTCCACGACGTGCCGATCGTGCCGGTCGACGTCAGCGACAGCGATGCGCTCGAACTCGCGATCATCGAGAACGTGCAACGCGAAGACCTCAATGCGATAGAGGAGGCGCAGGGCTATCACGCACTCGCCAACGAGTTCAAACGCAGCCAGGAGGATATCGCAAAGATCGTCGGCAAGAGCCGCAGCCATGTTGCCAACATGATGCGGTTGACCAAACTTCCGGCAGAAGTGCAGGCCTATATCGCGCAGGGCCGATTGTCGGCCGGCCACGCTCGCGCGCTGATCGGCGTGCCCGATCCGCTCGGGGCCGCCAAGCGCATCGTCGAGGAGGGTCTCAATGTGCGACAGGCCGAAGCGCTGGCGCATGTTGAAGGCGTGCCCGAGCGCAAACCGCAGAAGGCGCGCGGCGGCAAGGTGAAAGATCCGGACACTGTCGCACTGGAGAAACGCATCGGCGACGAGCTTGGGCTCGCGGTAAGCATCGATCACCGCAACCCCGGCGGCACCGTGCAGATCCGCTACCGCGATCTCGATCAGCTCGACGGCATTGTGCGGAGGCTGGTGACGAAAGGTTAGGCCATGCGGCTCCCTCTACCTCTCCCGCGTGCGGGAGAGGGAGAAGATGGAAGCACCCGCGCATCATCCCCGTCTCTTCGCGTTGACCGCGATCGACATCAGCGTGCGTTGCGCGATCACGGCGGCCAGCGGCGTCTGCTTGCGCATGTCGAGTGCCGCGGTGGCGAGTTGTTCGACGATCGCGGTCAACCGCGCGGCGCTGAAATTTCGCAGCGCGGTTTCGACATTTGGCTTTCGCGAGAAATGCAGCCGCGGAAAGCCGCTGTCGAGCAACACCGAGGCCGGCGTTCCCTCGGCGACCGCGAGCGCCGATTTGTGCAGCCATGCCGCCTGACGCTGGGCCGCCGAAATGATCATGCCCGGATAGGTGCCGGCGATCATGGCCTTGGCGAATTCGCTCTCGACCAGTTCCGGCTTGCCCGCAAAGGCGCCGTCGACGATCGGATCGAGCTTCAGCTCGGACGCATCCGCGACCACTGCCATCACGTCGTCGAGCGTGACCTCATCCTTGCCATGGGCATAGAGCGCGAGCTTCTTCAACTCGTTGCGCGAGGCCTGGCGATCGCCGCCCAACAGCGCCATCAGGGTTGCGCGGGCGTCGGGCGCGATGCGCAGATCGGAAAGGCGCAACTCGTCGTCGATCAGTTTTGCAAGATCGCGCTCGCCGTCGGGATAGCAGCCGATCGCGACCGCGGTCTTGGCTCGCTCGCAGGCCTTGCGCAGCGGCGATTCCGGGCGCAGTTCGCCCGCCTCGATCACGACACGGCAATCCTTCATCGGGGCTTCCGCCAGCGCATCGACGCCACCGGCGAAACTGCGGGAGCCGGCGCGGACGCGGATGGCACGGCGGCCGCCGAACAGCGGAATCGTCAGGGCCTCTTCGACCAGCCGCGACGGCTCGGCCGACAGCTCGTCGCCGTCGAGTTTTACCAGCGAAAACGGATCGTTGGGATCGTCGACCGCAGACGCCAATAGCGCCTCGGCGCGCTCGCGCACCAGTCCGGCATCCGGGCCATAGAGCAGGATGATGGGTCGGCCCGGATCCGGCCGGGCAAGAAAGGCATCGATCTCTTTTCCGCGAAGCGCGACCAAGGCAGGCCTATCTGGCGTTTGTCGCCGTCATTTTGGGGCGCGCGAAGCGCGAACCTCGGATGTGCAATTGCACATCGGGGAATCTCGAAATTCCGGGTCTGGTCCTTCGGACATCCCGGAATGACGGAGGTTCAGGTGCCGGCGAAGAAGAACGCCGCCAACCGGGTCTGGATGTTCTCCGCGATCTGTTGCGCGGCGCGATCCTCGGCGTCCCGGTAGGCGCGGGCACGGGCAAAGCGTTGGTAGGAGCCGGGCATGTCGTAAGTCACGCGGGAGAAGGTGGTGCCCGTCATGACCGATTTGTTGGTCGCGACGTCGATAAGATTGTACTGCGCGTCGATGCCGTAGTTCTCGCTGGAGGGCAGCGCGGTGACGGGATCGACGATCAGCGACGAACGGTTGGTGGAAAAGCGGATCACCAGCCGGTGGGTGGGCGAAGTGCCGGTGGCGGTGCCATAGAGCTTGAACGCCAGCGCGTTGCGGATTTCCACCCCGATCCGGGCATCGCGCGAGGCGTTGGCCTTGTCGACGGGCGGCAGTTCGACGCCCAACAGCTTGTCGCGCAGGCCGGGGGTGCCGTCGGCATGTTCGGCATACATCGGCTGGAAGCAGCCGGCCGTCAGCGCCGCCAGGGCGGCCACGGCGAACAGCCGAGCGGCGATGCGGGTACTAGCCAACGACATTGACGATCCTCTTGGGAACCACGATCACCTTGCGGACGGCCTTGCCGCCCAAGGCCTGTTTTACCGCATCGAGAGCCAGAACGGCAGCCTCAATTTCGGGATTTTCGGCGCTACTGGCCACCGTGACTTCCCCCCGTTTCTTGCCGTTGACCTGAACCACCAGCGTCATCGTATCTTCAACCAGCAAATCGCGTTCGATTTTGGGCCAAATCGCCTCCGATACCAGCCCTGTCTGCCCCATCACCTGCCAGCATTCCTCAGCCAGATGCGGCATCATCGGTGCAAACAGTTGAACGAGGATGACGGCCGCCTCGCGAATGCTCCACGCGAGATCCCCCGCCGGCAGCCCCTCGCGGGCCAGCACTTCGGACAATGCGTTGGAAAATTCACGGATATAGGCGAGGCAGACGTTGAAGTGCAGCTTCTCGATCCCGCCGGAAACCTTGTCCAGCGCCCCGTGGGCTGCCTTGCGCAGCGCCAGTGCGTCGTCGCCGAACGCGGCCGGCCGCGCCGCCGGCGCCGTTTTGGCGATGTGGGCGGCTTCATGGATCATCCGCCACAGCCGCTGCACGAAACGGGAAGCGCCCTGCACCCGCTCGTCGCTCCAGATCACGTCGCGGTCGGGCGGCGAGTCCGACAACATGAACCAGCGCGCCACGTCGGCGCCATAGGTCGCGATGATGTCGTCAGGGTCGACCGTGTTGCGCTTCGACTTCGACATCTTCTCGATCGGGCCGATCCTGATCTCCTCGCCGGTCCCGATCAGGCTGCCGCGGCGGCCATTGCCGCCGGTCTCGATCCTGACTTCAGCCGGCGTGACGTAGCTGCCGTCGGCCTTCTGGTAGGTCTCGTGCACCACCATACCCTGCGTGAACATGCCGGCGAACGGCTCGTCCATGCCGATATGGCCGGTCGCTTTCATGGCGCGGGTGAAGAAGCGGCTGTAGAGCAGATGCAGGATCGCGTGTTCGACACCGCCGATATACTGGTTGACCGGCATCATCCGGTTGGCGACGTCGGGCGTGGTCGGCGCCTTCTCGTTCCAGGGGTCGGTGAAGCGCGCGAAGTACCAGGACGAATCGACAAAGGTGTCCATGGTGTCGGTTTCGCGCTGTGCGCGGCCGCCGCACTGCGGGCAGGTGACGTGCTTCCACGTCGGGTGATGGTCGAGCGCGTTGCCGGGCTTGTCGAAGCTGACATCCTCCGGCAGCGTCACCGGCAGGTTCTCGTCCGGCACCGGAACGACACCGCATTTCTCGCAATGGATCACCGGGATCGGACAGCCCCAGTAGCGCTGCCGCGAGATACCCCAGTCGCGCAGGCGGAAGTTTACCTGGCGTTCTCCCACCGGCATATTGCCGCGCAGCGCGCTTTCCAGCCGCTGTGCCACGTCCTCCTTGGCCTGCTCGATGGTGAGCCCATCGAGGAAGCGCGAATTGATCATGCGGCCGTCGCCGTCATAGGCGGTGTCGGTGATCACGAAGGTCTTCGGATCCTGTCCCTCGGGGCAGACGACCGGCATGTTGCCGAGCCCATATTTATTGACGAAGTCAAGGTCGCGCTGGTCGTGGGCGGGGCAGCCGAAGATCGCGCCGGTGCCATATTCCATCAGCACGAAATTGGCGACATAGACCGGCAGCTTCCAGCCGGGATCAAAGGGATGGATGGCCCGGATGCCGGTGTCGAAACCCTGCTTCTCCTGGGTGTCGATGATCTCTTGCGCGGTGCCGTGACGTTTGGCTTCCGCGATGAATTCCGCGAGCCTTGGATTTTTTGCAGCCGCCGCCTGCGCCAGCGGATGATCCGGTGCGATTGCCATGAATTTGGCGCCGAACAATGTGTCGTGCCGGGTGGTGAAAATCTTCAGCTCGCTCTCGCCGTTCGGCGCCGTTGCCGGGTCGAGCGCGAAGCGGATCAGCATGCCCTCGGAACGGCCGATCCAGTTGCGCTGCATCAGCCGCACTTTGTCGGGCCAGCGATCCAGCGTGTCGAGCGCGTCCAATAGCTCCTGCGAATATTTCGTGATCTTGAAGACCCACTGGCTCATCTCGCGCTGCTCGACAACAGCGCCGGAGCGCCAGCCGCGGCCGTCGATCACCTGCTCGTTGGCGAGCACGGTCATGTCGACCGGGTCCCAGTTGATCTTGCGCTTCTCGCGCTCGGCGAGCCCCGCGCGCAGGAAATCGAGAAACAGTTTTTGCTGATGCTTGTAGTAAGAGGGATCGCAGGTCGCGAATTCCCGGGACCAGTCGAGCGACAGCCCCATGGTCTGGAGCTGCTTCTTCATCGCGGCGATGTTGTCGTAGGTCCAGGCCTTCGGCGGTATCTTGCGCTCGATCGCGGCATTCTCCGCCGGCAACCCGAAGGCGTCCCATCCCATCGGATGCAGTACGTTGAAACCGCTCGCGCGCATGAACCGGGCCAGCACGTCACCCATGGTGTAGTTGCGGACGTGGCCCATATGGATGCGCCCGGACGGATAGGGGAACATCTCGAGCACGTAGTATTTCGGCCGTGGATCGTCGTTTTTGGAGGCGAAGATCGCCTTTTCATCCCACTGGCGTTGCCAGCGCGGCTCGGATTCGCGGGCGTTGTAGCGTTCGGAGATCATAAATCGCAGCGCTTTTTGGGGATTCGCGGTCCCTTTTGGGGACGGCGGACTAGGCCACAAAAGACCGCGAGGGGTCAACGGGCCGTACCCCGAATTGCCGACGGCAAACTTTCTCAGCTCGCCAGCTTCACCGCGCCTTCCGTGATCCGCCCAAAGCCATGCTCGACCACGGCGTTGCGGCCGCCGTGCTTCGCGGCATACAGCGCGGCGTCGGCGGCCTCGATCAGGTCGCCGGGGCGCTGGATGTCGTTCGGGCGGGTGCAGGCTACGCCGACGCTGACCGTGACGGTTTTGTGCGTCGAGGTGCAATGGGGCATTTTGAGGCCCTGGACCGCGGCGCGGACCATCTCGCCGATTTCAACCGCCCGCTTCGCCTCGGTGTTCGGCAGCAACAGGCAGAATTCCTCGCCACCGTACCGCCCGGCAAAGCCCTGGGTTTCCGCGGCAATGCCGGCCAGCGTTTCGCCGAGCCGGGTCAGGCAGGCGTCACCCTCGGGATGACCGTAAGTGTCGTTGAACAGCTTGAAGTGATCGACGTCGATCATCATCAGCGACAACTCGCTGCCATATTGCTGGGCCTTCATCCATTCGAAATCGAGCCGGCTCTGGAAGCCGCGACGGTTGGCAAGCCCCGACAGCATATCGATCGATGCGATCACGGTCAGCCGATCATTGGTGGCGACCAGTTCCCGCTCGCGCTGCCCGAGCTGGGCCGCCATCGCGTTGAAGGCACGGGCCAACGGAACGAATTCAGCCGGCAGCGACTTGCGTGCCGCGCGCACCGACCAGTCGCCCAGGCCGCAGCGCTGCGCCATCGTGGTCATCGTATTGATAGGCTGGATGATCAGCTTTTCGGCGGCGATCAGCGCGCCCAGCAGCACGAACAGGCAGACAAATCCGAGTTGCAGATAGGCGGTCCGGATTTCGCGATTGATCGCGGCCGATATCTTGGCTTCATCGATGCTGACGATCAGCCGCGCATCGGTGCCGGCGATGCGCGAGAAACTGACTATGCGCTGTGACCCGTCGGCTGCGGCAAAGGAGAGCGAGCCTTCCGGCGCGTTCGAACTGAGGGCCTTCTCGGCGATCGCCGACATCAGCGGAATGCCGTCAAGCGGATGGCCGATCATGCTAGCCAGGTCCGACGGCGCCGCCAGCACCGTTCCCGCGCTGTCGACCAGCACGGCCGACAGCCCGGGCCGGCCGCCGAGATTGTCCATGATCTTCGACATCCAGTCGAGATTGAGGGTGGCGAGGATGACGGCGTCGGCCTCCGCATTGATGGCCGATGCCGGGTAAGCCGCCATCGCGATCGGATGATGGGTCGGCTTTGCGAACAGAAAGTCGCTGAAGACGAAGTCGCGCGTCTCGCGCGCTTTCTTCAGATAGGCCCGACCGCTGAGATCGAGGCCGACATACTGATTGTTGGTCGAACATTGCACGTGATCGTCCTTGCCTACGATCAGCAAGGTACGAATCCACGGCAGGTTCGCCGGCAGGCTGGCCCGAAGCATGTCGCAACTGCGGCTGACGCCACCGGCGGAAGCGCGGATGTAAGCCGCCGACTTCAGGATCGTTTCGACCGAGGAGATGATTTCGCGCTGGGCGTCGGCGCTATGGTCAGCCAGCGTCGAGGATTCAGCGATGGCTAGCGCGAGCTGCTTTCCGCGGGTGTTCTCGAGCGAGCGGGCGCGTTCCAGCATCAAGGGCGCGACCAGGATCAGCGCGAGTAACGCCAGCCGCGCGCGGACTCCCATAAGCTGCTTGAGTTTGGCTCTTTTGCGGTTGAAACTAACGCGTGACATCTGTGTCCCCCGACCCCACATGGGAGGCTAAGGCCAAGGGTTCAAAAAGCCTTTCCCGAACTCGGTAAAATTCGAACTACTTCCGTCAATTTACGATCGATGGTGGACATGACGCCGCAATATCCTTCGCCGCTAACCGCACATTCACCACACGGGCTCGCCGCGGTGGAACAGGAAATTACGCGCGCCTGCAAGGAAGCGCGTCGCGATCGTGCGTCGGTGACGCTGATCGCGGTATCCAAAACTTTCGATGGAGATGCCATCAGGCCCGTGATCGGTGCCGGCCAGAGTGTTTTCGGAGAGAATCGCGTGCAGGAAGCCAAGGCGAAGTGGCCAGGGTTAATGTCGGCTTACCCGGGAATCGCTTTACACTTGATCGGGCCGCTGCAATCCAACAAGGCGAAAGAGGCGGTGACGCTGTTCGACGCCATCCATTCGGTCGACCGTCCGAGCATTTGCGAAGCGTTAGCCAAGGAAATCGAATCGCTAAAGCGCGCACCCCAACTGTTCGTCCAGATCAATACCGGCGAGGAGCGACAGAAGGCGGGCGTGGCGCCCGATGAGGCCGACGCCTTCATCGCCGGCTGCCGCGATAAATATGGTCTGTCGATTTCCGGGCTGATGTGCATTCCGCCGGTCAACGACGCGCCGGCGCCGCACTTCGCATTGGCCGCCAAGATCGCCGCCCGTAACGGGTTGACAAACCTCTCGATGGGCATGAGCGCCGATTTCGCCACGGCGATCCAGTTCGGCGCCACCCATGTGCGTGTGGGGTCGGCGATTTTCGGGCATCGTTAGAAGAATAGCGTTTTAGCGGAACGCTACCGACACTTTCCCGAGCGCGCCGAAATCGGCTTCGAGCGAATCTCCCGATTGGATCGGAAGCGGCGGATGGCAGGTGCCGGTGGTCACGACCTCGCCGGCTTTCAGCGTGAGGTCGAGCTGGCGCAGCTCGTTGGCAAGCCAGGCCAGCGCGATTCTGGGGTCGCCCAGCACATTCTTGCCGTGGCCCGTGAAACGCTTGCCGCGCAGCGTTATGACCGGCTTCTCCTCGACGAGGTCGAGCGCGCGCCAGTTCAAGGTCGCGGCCGCACCGAGCACGAACAGATGCGCGCAGGCATTGTCGGCAATGATTTGCGCCGCGCCCGCGCTGACGAAATCGGCGAATCTCGAATCCGGGATCTCGATCGCGGGATGCAGCGTGCTAACCGCGCCGAGGACTTCTTGCACGGTGTAGGGCGAGGATCGCGGCGGCAAGTCCCTTGCCATGCGGAAGGCGAATTCCGGTTCGCCGACGCGCATCTCGTTTCCTGCCATGTCGGCTGTACCGCCGTCGGCGATCACGGTCTCCGACAGGATGCGCCCGGCCATCGGGCCCTCGACATTGATATGCTTCTGCCCGGCCTCGCTGGTTGCCGCGATCTTCCAGCCGAACAATTTTGCCTTCGAGTAGTTTTCGAGCGCGGCCTGGATGGCATAGGCTTCGGTGCGGTCGCGCGGCCGCAGCGACGCATCGAGGTTGGCGAGCTTGGTGCCGGCGCGCCAATGGTCGTGCAGGGTCCGTGACGCCACTGCTATCTGACCTTTATCGCGCATGATTTTGACCTCGAAATTACGCTCATCCGATCACGATGCTCGTGTCCGGCCCCAGCCGTCGCAACAAATGCAGCATTGCCGATTTCGTCATCGAAACGCAGCCCGCGGTCGGCCCGAAATTCTCTCGCGCCAGATGCAGGAACACGGCGCTGCCGCGGCCACGGATGCGCGGCGAGCGGTTGTGGTCGATCTCGACGATGAAATCATAGAGATGGTCGGTGCGCTTGAGCCGGTCGCCGTCGCGCGCTCGCCCGAGGCGTATGGGCTGGTTGTAATGGCGGCTCCGGGGTTCTTCGCACCAGGCGTCTTCAGGCGCGATGGCGCGAACGGGCAGAAATGTGCGCGGTCTCGGGTGGCGATCGGCGCGCCACCACAATTGCCGGGGCCGGAAGACGCCCCGGGGAGTCCCGCCATCGCCCTCGCGCTTGTTGGCGCGGATGCCGCCCCGCCCCAGCGCGACCGCCATCGCCTGTCCGCCCATTACGAGCCAGCCCCGGCGCGGATCGCCGGCAGCCGGCCGGATCCGGATCACGGCAAACGGCCTGTCAGACGATTCGACCATATAAGATTTTGAAATCGCTGATTTTTTCATGCCGGTCTGGATCCCCGACGCTTCCCCTGGCGCGAGCCAAATGCTAATTCACCCATTACAGGACATTCATCTAAATCGCCCCGAATTCTGGAGTAGACTGAAGTCCGTCTTGTGAATCAGTAACAGGTCCATACCTCAAGACGAACCAAGACCTGATGTAGCCTTACTTCACGAACCAGGACCGAGGCTGAAGGCGCCTTTCAAAAGCCCTGCCCGCCCCCAGAGGATTGTACCCATGGCCAATGCCCGCAAGATCCTGATCGTGGATGACGACACCGATCTGCGCGACACGCTGGTGGAGCAATTATCGCTACACGACGAGTTTGAAGCCTCCGCCGTCGATACCGGCGCCAAGGGCGCCACCGCCGCCAAGGCGAATGCGCCCGATCTCGTGCTGATGGATGTCGGGCTGCCGGACACCGACGGCCGCGAGGTCGTGCGCTCCCTGCGCAAGGGCGGCTTCAAGGCGCCGATTATCATGCTGACCGGGCACGACACCGATTCGGACACCATTCTTGGCCTGGAATCCGGCGCCAACGACTACGTCGCAAAGCCGTTTCGATTTGCGGTGCTGCTGGCGCGGATCCGGGCGCAGCTCCGTCAACATGAGGCCAGCGAGGATGCGGTGTTCTCGGTCGGTCCCTACTCGTTCCGGCCCGGCTCCAAGATGCTGACCGGCGCCAACGCCAGGAAAGTGCGGTTGACCGAGAAGGAGACCGCGATCCTGCGGTTTCTGTACCGCGCCGGGCAGCTCCCGGTGTCGCGGGAGACGCTGCTGCAGGAAGTATGGGGCTACAATTCCGGCGTCACCACCCACACCCTGGAAACCCACATCTATCGGTTGCGTCAGAAGATCGAAAAAGATGCGGCCAATCCGGAGATACTGGTGACGGAGGCCGGTGGCTACAAGCTGGTGCCGTGATACGAATAGGGCCGCGATTCGTATCAATCAGGTTCATTTGCGCGCCCCGATCACCGGTCCTGCATGTCGATCGAAGATGATGTTGCCCTGCTCGAGCGCGTCCCAACGCTACGCCTGTTGGGGACGACGGCGCTGCGCATGCTGGCGATCGGCTCCGAGCAGCGCAATCTAGCCCGCGGTGAGGCGCTGTTTCATGCCGGCGACGAAGCCGATTCCGGCTTCATCGTTCAACGCGGCGCGTTTCGGATCGAGGACGGCGCCGGCGCCGAAATGATCGCAAATCCCGGCGCATTGATCGGCGAACTGGCGCTGATCAGGGCCATGCAGCGGCCTTCCACTGCGACGGCGCTGGAAAACTCCTCGGTGATCCGGGTGGCGCGCAGCCTGTTCCAGCGCGTGCTGGAGAGCGATCCCGCCGCGGCGCGCCGACTGCGCGATGAATTCGCCAACCGCACCAGCCAGATCGCCAGCGATGTCCTGATGGCGGGCGCGAAGCTGAGTATTTGACTGTCCCTCATGGTGAGGAGCGCGTCTTCGCGCGTCTCGAACCATCAAACCCGTGTCCCATCCTTCGAGACGCATCGCTGCGCGATGCTCCTCTGGATGAGGATCGTGCATATTGCTTTGTCCACAATCTCACACCTCCAGCGTCACCGTCACCGGCACGTGGTCTGACGGACGCTCCCAGCCGCGCGCATCGCGGGTGATGCGAAAATCGGTGATCCCAGGTTGGAGCGCGCGCGACACCCAGATGTGGTCGAGCCTGCGGCCGCGATCGGCCAGCGTCCAGTCGGCGGCGCGATAGCTCCACCAGGTGTAGACCTTTTCCGACGGCGGAATCCGCATCCGCGCGACGTCGACCCAGTCACCATGTGCCTGCGCCGCCAGCAACTTCTCGCACTCGATCGGCGTATGTGAAACCACTTTCAGCAATTGCTTATGCGACCACACGTCGTTCTCATGCGGCGCGACATTGAGGTCGCCGACCAGGATATGACGGTCGTCGCCGCGCGGATGCAGCGGCTCGCACGCCTTCATTTCGTCGAGGAACCGCAGCTTATGCTCGAATTTCGGATTGAGCGTCGGATCGGGAATATCACCGCCGGCCGGAACGTAGAAATTGTGCACGACGAGCGGCTTTGAAAGCTGCGCCTTCTCGCCGAACGCCACCGAGATGTGACGGGAATCGATCTTGTCGCAGAAGGTGCGAATACCGGTGGTCTCAAACGGCAGCTTCGAAACTACGGCGACGCCGTGATAGCCCTTCTGCCCGTTCAGCGCGATGTGCTCATAGCCGAGGCGGCGGAAACGCCGGAGCGGAAAGGCGTTATCGATGCATTTGGTTTCCTGCAGGCATAGCACGTCCGGCCGCACGGATTTGAGGAACTTGGCGACGAGGTCGATGCGCAGGCGCACCGAATTGATATTCCACGTTGTCAGGGAAAAGCGCATGGCATCCGGCAGGACAGAAAAACGTGCGGCTGATGACGCACGTCCTTGCCCTGCAATCAAGGATGATTTTCAGCCCGGTGACGCCGCCGTCGGGTAGCGGGTATAGTCGATCTTGAACAGGTTGGGATCGAGCTTCCTGGTGGAGTCGAGATTATAGACCGCGACCGTGGTGTCATAGCCCTGCGGATCGGTCACCGTCCATTGCTTGAGTTGGCCGTCCTTGGCGCCGACCATCAGCATCAGGCGACTGGTGCCGATCAGCGCCTGCTTCTCCTCGATGGTGACGCTGATGAAGAGATCGTCAGAGGTCACGCTGACGACGTTGGTGTCCTTCATCAGATCGATGCGGTCCGACAGCAAATAGCGCAGCGGCGTCTGCGACAACGGATAGACATCCTGGGTCGCAAGCTTGCGGTCGCGCACCACGACCGACGATCCATCGGCCACGATATCGATCGTGGTCGGCTCGTCATATTCGAAACGCACCTTGCCGGGCTTCTGGATGAAGAAGTCGCCCTTGGTCTTGCTGCCGTCGGGTCCGACCTGAACGAAATTTCCAACCAGCGTCTGCAGCGACGAGAGATAGGCGCTCACCTTGGCGGCCTGGGCCTTTTGATTGGCGTCGAAGGACGAAAAAACATTGGGGGGAACGTTCCGGCGCGGATCGGGAATCACCGGCTCCGGCGGAGTTACCGATGTCGTGCCGGTCGTCAGCGGGGGCTTCGGCGGCGTCGACGCGCTCATCTGGACGTTGCCGCGGGTCTTCGGCGCGGGCTTTGGTATCGGCACGTTCTGCGCGGCAGCCGAAGTCGCGACAACGGCGAATGAGGCTGCGACCAGCAACTTTAGGCCGCTGCGCAGGGCGGTATCGGCGAGGTGTTCGGCCATTCCAAGTCGGGGATTTCTATTCAACGCGTGGTCCTGTCAGCCTTTTGGCCATTTTACCGTGGATTCGACGGAAGCAGGTATCGTTTTTCCGTGAAAATGAGACGCCAATCGGATGGGTCTTGATCCGACAATATTGGCTCAATAACGGCCTTCCTCTTCTTCAACCAAAATCTCGCGTTTGCCGGCGTGATTGGCCTGTCCGACGATGCCTTCGAGTTCCATCCGCTCCATCAGCGACGCGGCGCGGTTGTATCCGATCTGCAGCCGGCGCTGGATGTAGCTGGTGGATGCCTTGCGGTCGCGCTTGACGATCGCCACGGCCTGCGAGAACAGGTCGCCGCCGCCATCGCCGCCCATGCCGGTGGTATCGAACACCGCGCCGTCTTCGTCGGCAGGTTCTTCCGCGGTGACGGCTTCGAGATATTCCGGCTGGCCTTGCGTCTTCAGATGGCGCACCACCTTCTCGACCTCTTCGTCCGAGACGAACGGTCCGTGCACGCGGCTGATGCGGCCGCCGCCCGCCATATAGAGCATGTCGCCTTGGCCCAGCAGTTGCTCGGCGCCCATTTCGCCGAGGATGGTGCGGCTGTCGATCTTCGAGGTGACCTGGAACGAGATGCGGGTCGGGAAATTCGCCTTGATGGTGCCGGTGATGACGTCGACCGACGGCCGCTGCGTGGCGAGGATCACATGCAGGCCTGCGGCGCGCGCCATTTGTGCCAGCCGTTGTACCGCGCCCTCGATGTCCTTGCCGGCCACCATCATCAGGTCGGCCATTTCATCGACGATGATGACGATATAGGGCAAGGGATCGAGGTCGAGCTTCTCCTCCTCGTAGATCGCCTTGCCGGTTTCCTTGTCGAAGCCGGTGTGCACCGTGCGCGACAGCTCCTCGCCCCTGGATTTCGCTTCGACGAGCCGCGCATTGTAGCCGTCGATATTGCGCACGCCGAGCTTGGACATCTTCTTGTAGCGCTCTTCCATCTCGCGCACGGCCCATTTCAGCGCGACCACGGCCTTCTTGGGATCGGTCACGACGGGCGTCAACAAATGCGGAATCCCGTCATAGACCGAGAGTTCGAGCATCTTAGGGTCGACCATGATCAGGCGGCACTGATCCGGCCGCAGGCGATAGACCAGGCTGAGGATCATGGTGTTGATGGCGACCGATTTGCCGGAACCGGTGGTGCCGGCGATCAACATATGCGGCGTGCGCGCCAGATCGATGATGATGGATTCGCCGCCGATGTTCTTGCCGAGGCAGAGCGGAAGCTTTGCGACCGATTCGTCCTTCATCGTGAGCAGTTCGCGCAAATAAACCTTTTCCCGATGCGCGTTCGGTAATTCGATGCCGATGGCGTTGCGGCCGGGAACCACGGCGACGCGCGCCGACAGCGCGCTCATCGAACGCGCGATGTCGTCGGCAAGCCCGATCACGCGCGACGATTTGATGCCGGGCGCCGGCTCCAGTTCGTACAGCGTCACCACTGGGCCGGGATTGGCCTTGACGATCTCGCCGCGGACGCCGAAATCGCCGAGCACGCCTTCGAGCGCGCGTGAATTGGTATCCAGTTCTGACTTGCTCAGGGGTTGCCGATCGGAAGCCTTCGGTGCGGTCAGCATCGACACCGCGGGCAACTCGAACCTGTCGGTTGATTTGCGCACCGGCGCGCGGGGCGCGGCCTTCTTGCGTGGCGCGCGGGCGGCGGGGATTTCCTCATCCTCGCCCTCCTCCTCGTCGAAATCTTCTCCCGCCTCGGGAGCCAGCGTCGCGCGGCCGCCGAGGTTGGGCTCCTGGCGTTCGAATGCAATCTTGCGCGGCGGCGTGCTCGAAACCAGCGACCGGTAGGCCGTGGACATCAGCCAGCCAAGGCGCGCTTTCGCGCTCATGATGGCGTGAAAGATCCAGCCGAGCGAAACCGAGCCGCCGTCGTCTTCTTCCACGAAGGGCGCGTCATCGTCCTCGATCGCGTTCGGTTCCTCTTGCTGCGGGCGCGAACCGAGCCCGCTTGCGATCAGGAAGGTCGCGACGACGGTAGCGAACAGGATCAAGCCGAGCACCAGCCGATACAGGATGCCGGGCGGTCCGAACACCATCGCAGGCGCGCGCACCAGCGCATCGCCGACGACACCGCCAAGCCCGGTCGGCAACGGCCATGCGCCGCCATGCGGCCAGCAGCTTGCAAATCCCGCCGATGTCACCGTGCAGAGGATCCAGCATCCGATCCGCAACGCTTCGCGGTCGAAGGTGCGGTGGGTCAGGATTCGCCAGCCCCACACCGCGATCGGAAGGATCAGCATGATCGCGCCTAGCCCGAGAATCTGCATCAGCAGGTCGGCGGCGATGGCGCCGGGATAGCCGAGGAGGTTGCGGATCGCGCGCGATGTGGCGTGGCTAAGGCTCGGATCCTGCGCCGACCATGTCATCAGCGCGGCTGCCGCGACGCCGGCCAATGCGATCAGGCCGAGGCCTGCAAGTTCGCGAAAGCGCCGCGCGAGCGCGTCGCGAATCGAGGGCGGCAGTTGGCCGACCAGAGGGATGACGCGTTCGATCGCCGACATGCTCATGGGCTCTCGCGACTAATCCAGAGTTTCGACCAGCCGGTGCAACGCCTCGGCCGTTGTTTCACTGTCCTGAACCAGCGCCAGCCGGATGTAACCGGCGCCGGGATTCGAGCCTTCGGGTTGTTGGCGCGCCAGATAGCTGCCGGGAATCACGCGCACGCCGGCGTCCCTGTAGAGTTTCAGCGTCGCCGCCTCGTCGCCGCCTCGCTCCGACACGTCGAGCCAGACGCAGAAGCCGCCGGCGGGCCTGCGATAGCCGTACCGGTTTCCGAGGATCTGGTCGGCCAGATCGAATTTCACGCGATAGAGCCGGCGGTTCTCCTCGACATGGGCCTCGTCGCCATAGGCGGCGATCGCGACTTGCTGCAGCGGCACCGGCACCTGGGGCGCGGCGACATTGCGCAACTCGTGAAACATCGCGAGGAATTTTGCATCACCGGCGGCAAAGCCGACGCGCATGCCCGGCAGGTTCGAGCGCTTCGAGAGCGACTGGAACACGGCCACGTTGGAGAAATCAGGCCCGGCGCATTCCAGCATGCTGCCGGGCGCTTGTCTTGTGTAGATCTCCGAATAGCATTCGTCGGCGAGGATGATGAAACCGAAACGGTCGGCGAGCCTCTTCAAGCGGCCAAAATATTCCGGGCTCGCCACCGCGCCTTGCGGATTGGCGGGCGAAGCAATGTAGATCGCGACCGTCCTGGCGAGCGTGGCGTCATCGAGCGCGTCGAGGTCCGGCAGGAAACCGTTGGCAAGCGTGGTCGGCAAATAGATCTGTTCGCAGCCCGCGGCGCGGGCGCCGGCACCATAGGCCGGATAAAACGGATTGGGCATCAGGATCGCGGGCCGGCCCTTGCGCTCGCCGACATAGCGCATGGCCGTCAGCGCCGCGAAGAACAGCCCCTCGCGGCTGCCGTTCAGCACCAGAAGTTCGGTCTCGGGATTGATCGGGCGCGGCAACTGGAAACGGGTGCCAAGCCAGTTCGCAGCCGCTTTGCGGAACGGCTCGATGCCCTTGGCGATGGGATAGCGGCCGAAATCAGCGATGTACTTGGCAAGGACCGGGCCGACGAAGTCGGGCACGGGGTGCTGCGGCTCGCCTAACGAGAGCGCAATCAAGGGCTTACCAGGCTGATACGGAGCCAATAGTTCGGCCAGCCGGGCGAATGGCGAGCGCTCGCTTTCCGGGGCGCCGGCGCCCTGCGGCGCACGGGATGAAGCGGTCATGGCCATACGTTAAAGCGCCAGCACGGTTGGAGCAGCCGGTCACAAGACGCGACCGGCCGGAAACGGATCAGACCACCATAGATAAGGCGAGGTTAAGACGCGATTAACCATCGGTTCTCGGATCGGGATTCCGCGGGGATTCCCCCGGAATGTCGTCGGTCCTGCGGGCAAAAAGAAAGGGGCTCCAACTTGCGCTGGAGCCCCCTCAACGGTCGGGGCATTGCCGGGTATGTGCCCGAACCGTAGTTCTGGCCGCGATCCCCTCAGGGGATCGCGGCCCGGGAGAACTCAGTAGTTGTAGGCGCGTTCGCCGTGGTCGGTGATGTCGAGTCCTTCGCGTTCCGCTTCGACGGAGGGACGCAGACCGACGATCACATCGACGAACTTGTAGAGGATCGCCGAAACAATGCCGGACCAGAGCAAGGTTGCTCCGACCGCCTTGCCTTGCGCGATCATCTGGGTGACGAAATCGTAGGTGCCGGCATTGTTGCCGGTGATGTTGGTGTAGTCGGTGATGCCGACGCCACCGAGGGCGGGATTGACCAGGATGCCGGTGCCGAGCGCACCGATGATGCCGCCGATGCAGTGGACGCCGAAGACGTCGAGGGCGTCGTCATAGCCGAACGAGTTCTTCACCGCGCTGACGAAGAACAGGCAGACCGGCGAGACCACGAGGCCAAGTACCAGCGCGCCGATCGGGCCCGCAAAGCCCGAGGCGGGAGTGACCGCCACGAGGCCTGCGACCGCGCCGGAGCAGATGCCGAGCAGCGAGGGCTTGCCCTTGAAGGTCCATTCGCAGAGCAACCAGGACAGCGATGCGCCCGCGGTGGCCACCATGGTGTTGACGAAGGCCAGCGCCGTCGTGCCGTTGGCTTCGAGGTTCGATCCGGCGTTGAAGCCGAACCAGCCCACCCACAGCAACGAGGCGCCGATCATGGTCATGGTCAGCGAGTGCGGGGCCATCAGGTCCTTGCCGTAGCCGACGCGCTTGCCGATGATCAACGCGCCGACAAGCCCTGCGATACCGGCATTGATGTGCACGACCGTGCCGCCGGCAAAGTCGAGCGCGCCTGCGCCGGCGAGCCAGCCGACCGCGCCTGTGACTTCATCGAGTTTGGCTTGGGCCGCCGTCTTGGCCGCGGCATCGGTTGCGGCGGCAAGTGCCTTGGCGGCAGCTGCCACGTCATCGGGAGCCGCGACGTACCAGACCCAATGCGCGATCGGGAAGTAGACGAAGGTGACCCACAGCAGGATGAACAGCATCACAGCGGAGAATTTGATGCGTTCGGCAAATGCGCCGACGATCAGGGCGGGGGTGATCATCGCGAAGGTCATCTGGAACACGAAGTAGGCAAGTTCCGGAATCACAACGCCATTGGAGAAGGTGGCCGCCGTCGAATTGGCGTCGATGCCGTGCATGAACGCCTTGCTGAGCCCGCCGACCCAGGGCGTCAGGCTGCCGCCGTCAGTGAAAGCCTCGGAGTAGCCGTACAGCGTCCACACCACGCCGACCATCGACACGATCGCGAACACCTGGGTCAGGATCGAGGCCATGTTCTTGGTACGAACGAGACCGCCGTAAAACAAGGCGAGGCCGGGGATCGACATCATCAGGACGAGCGCGCTGGATACGAGCATCCAGGCGGTATCGCCCTTGTTGGGGATGGCGGCTGCGGCCGCAGGGGCCGCGCCCGCCGCCGGGGCCGCGGCAGGCGCCGCGGTCTGGGCCAGCGCTGCATCGACAAAGCCTGCGGCGCAAAGCGCTCCGATTGCGAGGACTGCCCATCCCGCGCTGGTTGGACGTTTGAACGTCATCTGTTTGACTCCTGATTGGTAAAATGGGTGAGCGCGTGATCAGAGGGCGGCGGCGTCAGCCTCGCCCGTGCGGATGCGAACCGCATGGTCGAGGCTGATGACGAAGATCTTGCCATCGCCGATCTGTCCGGTTTTCGCAGCCGACGTGATGGCATCGATGGTCTTGTCGACCTGATCGGAGGCGATCGCGACCTCGATCTTGATCTTGGGCAGGAAGCTCACGGCATATTCGGCGCCGCGATAGATTTCCGTGTGGCCCTTCTGCCGGCCGTATCCCTTGACTTCGGTCACCGTCAGTCCGTGAACGCCGATGGCGGTCAGGGCGTCCCGGACTTCTTCAAGTTTGAATGGCTTGATGATCGCCATAACAATTTTCATGGGTCCTATCCCCGCTTGGGCCCGATCGAGCGGCGGTCGGGCGTTCTCGACTGGGTTCACCACGCGGAGAAAATCACTACGCGGCCACAGCCGGAGCGATAGAATCAAATGCCGTGCCAGATCGGGCGCAACGCCTAACGGACTATGAACGCGGGCATTTTTGTGCTTTGCGGGGCTAGGTCCGACCTGCGCGATTCGGCCGCGCCCAAAATCTAATCACGCCCGCTCAAAACGCAGGCAAGGCCAACTCCCGAAAGGATTTCGCCGATCGGGAGGGTGGAAACCGGTATTTGAATAGGTAGTTCTACTGCAAGGCCTCGCCATGCTGCGAGATATCGAGACCCTCCAGCTCGTGCTCCCGGGAGACCCGCAGCGGCATGAAGACGCTGACCAGTTTCAGCAGCACATAGGTGATCACGGCCGACCATGTCAGGGTCACCGCCACGCCGCCGAGCTGGATCAAAAGCAGGTGGGGATTGCCTTCGATCAGCCCCGAGGTCCCGCCGATCGAGGCGGTCGCGAACACCCCGGTCAGCATGATCCCGGTCATTCCGCCGATGCCGTGAACGCCGAACACGTCGAGTGAATCGTCGTAACCGAAACGGCGCTTCAACGAGGTACAAGCCAGGTAGCACACCGTCCCCGCGATCACGCCGATCACGACGCCCTCCCATGGTGCGACGAATCCGCTCGCCGGCGTGATCGTCCCAAGGCCCGCGACGGCGCCGGAAATCATGCCGAGCACCGAGGGCTTGCGTTGCGTCGACCATTCGATCGCGCCCCAGGTCAGCGCACCGGCGCAGGCCGCCAGATGTGTCACGATGATCGCCATTACCGCCCGTGAATTCGCCGCCAGCGCCGATCCGCCGTTAAAGCCGAACCAGCCGACCCACAATAGCCCGGTGCCCATCACCGCGAGCGACAGGTCGAACGGCGATAAATTCTCGACGCCGTAACCGAGCCGCTTGCCCATCACCCTGGCGGCGACAAGACCGCCGGCGCCGGCGGAAAGGTGCACGACGAGGCCGCCGGCGAAATCGAGCACGCCCGCGGTGCCGAGGAAGCCGCCGCCCCAGACCCAATGGGCCAGCGGGATGTAGACGAACATGAACCAGAGAATCGAGA
>Ga0209483_1000656_pt1 | contig 28828 bp, 21 predicted proteins | sample NGEPerA_FD_184508 | JGI IMG/M metagenome (GOLD analysis project Ga0209483, IMG submission 184508) | Arctic peat soil microbial communities from the Barrow Environmental Observatory site, Barrow, Alaska, USA - NGEE PermafrostL2-A... | ecosystem: Environmental > Terrestrial > Soil > Wetlands >... | reverse complement strand
GAAGGGGGAGGGGTACCCCCTCTACGACCCTCAAATCCGCGGCCGCAGCGGCGCCAGTCCCGAACGTACGCGGCGACGCACGTCGGCATATTGCAGCAGGATAAAATTGTCGGTCATGCCAGCGATATAGTCGGCGACGACGCGAGCGAGACCTTCGCTCTCGACCTCGGCGAAGTACGATTCGGGCAGTTCCTCCGGCTCGTGTACCCAGAACTCGAAGAGCTCGGTGACGACTTCGCCCGCTTTCCTGTGCTCGAGGTCGAGCGATGGACAGGTGTAGAGCGTGTCGTACAGGTACCGCTTCTCTTCCAGGCGCTGCGCTTCGGCCGGCGGCGAGAACTCCGACAGCCGAACATCGCAGTCGCGAATGTCTTGCAGCGAGCGAGCGCCGATGCGAGCGACGTTCTCTCGCGTCGTGCGGATCAGATCGCGGACCAGCGTCTTTTGCATCGCCTGCAGCGCGTCGTGGAAGATGTACTTCTCCTCCGCGCCGGGATGCGCTTCGCGCACCGTCGCATAGCTGCTGCGCAGGATGCCGACGTGGTCGCGGATATGCCGGATATCCAGCAAGCCGGACTCGACCCCATCGTCGAGATCGGCGGTGAGGTAGGCGATTTCGTCGGCCAGGTCGATGATCTGCGCTTCCAGCGGCGGCCTTTGGCCGAGGAAGTATTCGGCCAGCTCCGGATGCTCGGACGCATGATAGTCGCGCGAGTGCTTGATGATGCCCTCGCGTGAGCCAAGTGTCAGGTTCAGGCCGCGATGGCCCGCGTAACGCTGCTCGAAGCGCTCTACGATGCGCAGCGCGTGCAGGTTGTGGTCGAACCGAAGGCCGTGGCGGCGGAGGCATTCGTCCAATGCACGCTCGCCGGCGTGGCCGAAGGGCGGGTGGCCGATGTCGTGGACCAGCGCAAGCGTCTCGGCCAAATCGACGTTCAGGCCAAGCGCGGACGCAACCTGGCGTGCGACCTGTGCGACCTCGATGGTGTGGGTAAGGCGGCTGCGGAAGTGGTCGGATGCGCGGCTGGTAAAGACCTGCGTCTTGCCGGCAAGACGGCGGAAGGAGCGCGACTGCACGATCCGGTCGCGGTCGCGCTCGAAGGGGCTGCGTCCGTCTCCGGCGGGCGCGGGATAGGCACGCGGGGACAGGGCCAGTTCCTCGTCTCCGAAGACCGCACAGAACCGCAGCGTTTCAGGTTTGGTGGAGTTTTCGATCACTGCTGGCAGTGTAGCGCGACGACAGCAAATTTCCTGTGGGTGTGTACCGAGACCTCTGCATTCATGTCCGTTTTTCCCCAGAAAAACGGTACTGAACAGATCTCTCCGCCTCACGGTAACAGGAAATTTGCTCTACTTCGCGGGACTCTCGCCAACGTGGGCCAGTTTCACGCGCGCGCCTTCCAGCTTGTGCTGCACATGCGCTACATCCGTAGGATCGGCATCCGCCGCAAGCGAGGTCTCGTACTGCGCAAGCGAGCGCTGCCACTCGTCGACAGCCAGCTTCAGCTTGCCGTTCTTCTCGTATGCTTCGCCGAGATGGTCGAGCACCGCGGGATCGTTGTTGCCGCTGCGAGCAACGGCTTGGCGCAGATTATCCTCGGCCAGAATGTACTGCCCGGACTTGAAGTATGCCCAGCCCAGCGAGTCGAGATACGCCCCGTTCTGCGGGTCCGAGGCGACCGCCTTGCGCAGCAGTTCGATGGCTTCAGGGAGCTTTACGCCGCGGTCTGCCAGCATGTAGCCGAGGTAGTTCTCGATCAAGGCGTTCTTGGGATCGATCGCCAGCGCGCTGCGGAACTCGGCTTCCGCCTGGTCGGGCAGCTTCTGCCGGTCGGCAAGCCGCCCGCGATAGAAGTAGAGGATGACCTTGTCATCGGGCTTGGTCGTCAGCGCTTCCGCCTTGTCCAATTGCGCGGACGCTTCTTTCCAGTGCTTGGCGTCGATTTCCATGTCCGCAACGGTGTAGAACACGTCGCGGTCCTCGGGTGTGCCGTTCAACTGCTTCTCGCAGAGGCGGATTGCGTCGTCCAGCTTGCCGGTATCGGCGAGTTGGCGAGCGTACATCAGTTGCACTTCCTGGTTCTTCGGCTCGCTCTGCGCAACCGCTGCGGCAGCGGTTGCGGCTGCCGCATATTGATGCGCGTCGCGATAGCTGTCGACCTGCCCTTCGCCTCCGCGCAGAACATAATCGCCGCCCAACTGGTCCACCTGCTTGTAAGCCGCAACAGATTCGGCGGTCTTTCCCTGCTCGCGATAGACAATGCCCAGACGGTCGAGGAACAGCCAGCGGTTGTTGGCCTCGGACTCGCTGTATTTCCCGTCCGCATGCTCCGAACCCGCCAGCAATGCCTTGAGGTCTTGGACCGCATCGTCGTAACGCCCCAGCGAATCGTAGGTCAGGGCTTCGTCGTAACCAATTTCGGGATTGTCGGCAACAAGGGCCTTCGCCTTCTTCAGCGTGGCGAGAGCTTCATCGTAGTGGCCCTCGCGGCGCTCGACGTCGGCGGCGCGGATGAGCGATTGCGCGTCCTGAGGATCGGTCTTGACGAGGTCCTCATACACTTTGCCGGCAGCATCCACCTGACCGGCGTTGATCAGGGCATTGGCCAACCCGCGCTTGGCGTCGGCGTTATCTGGGTCCTGATCGAGCGAACGCTTGTACGCCGCGGCTGCATCCTTGGGCTTCTTCAACGTATCGTAAATGCCCGCCAGAGCGAGTTCCATGCGCGCGCTGCGGTCGCCTTCGGGAACCGCCGTCAGCGTGTCCACCGCCTTGTTCATCTCACCCTGCTCGGTGTAAAGCCGCGCGATGTTCAGGACGACTTCTTCCGATGTGCCGTCGATCCGCTGCGCTTCCTTGAACTCCTTCTCGGCCATCGCCGGATCGTGGTTCAGGCCGTAAAGTTGTCCGAGCAGCAGGCGCGTCTCCAGGTCGTTGGGCTTGAGCCGCGCGATCGTTTCGTACTCCTTGAGCGCCAGCTTCAGCATGTCTCCCGACTGCGGGCCCTGCATGTCGCCGAGCGAGCGGAGGTAGATGCGGCCGAGCAACTGATGGGCTTCGGCGTCCTCCGGATGCCGTGCGATCTGGTCCTGGCAGGCAGAGACCGCCTCGCGAATGCGCCCCAGCATGAAGTACAGCTCGGGAAGCCCGTCCTGGAGCTTGCGCGAGTCGGGATCGGCGTTGAGGGCGAGCTTGTACTCCTCGACGGCCTGGGTGGCGTAGTCCTGACGGCCTTTGGTGGCAGCCATTTCGCCGTACATGCGCGCCAATGTGTAGTGGTAGTAGGCGGTGCCGCGGTCTTTGGGGGCCGAATCGGTGGGAGACTGCGCGAACGCGCCCGTCGAGAGAGCGAGCAGAACAGCAAGAGTGGAGAGACGAACGACACCAGCGCGAAGCCTTGGACTCATGAGCGGTTTCCCTTTACATAACCCTGTTGCGGCAGTCTACCCCTAAATCCACGGCGATAGTCCCTGATTCTTAGACGGTATCGGGACATCTTTGGATGCGGGGCCTCATCCGTGGCGGAAATGCCTGATTCCGGTAAATACCATCGCGAGACCAAGGTTGTCGGCGGCGGCGATGACTTCCGGGTCGCGAACCGAGCCTCCGGGCTGGATGATGGCCGTCGCGCCAGCTCCGGCAACCACTTCCAGACCGTCCGGGAATGGGAAGAAAGCGTCCGAAGCGGCGACGGTTCCGGCCAACGGAAGGGCTGCTTTCATGGCCCCAAAGCGCGCGGCGTCGACACGGCTCATCTGGCCTGCACCGATGCCGACGGTCTGGCCAAAGCCTTGGTTCAGGCGAGCGTAGACGATGGCGTTCGACTTGACGTGCTTGCAGACCGTCCAGGAGAAGAGGAGCGCTTTGACCTCGTCATCGGTTGGCTTACGCTCCGTGACGATCTTGAGGGCTTCGCGGGTCATCTTTGCCGAGTCTGCGTCCTGAATGAGGTAACCGCCCGAGACCTGCTTGAGGGTGTGCTTTACGGTCGCCGGGCGGATCTTGACGACGCGCAGGTTCTTCCTGGTCGCAAACGCCGCGAGCGCTTCGGGCGTGAAGTCTGGAGCGACGATGGCTTCGACGAAGAGCTTGGCAATCTCGACCGCGGCTTCGCCGTCGACGGTGCGGTTGATGCCGATCACACTACCGAACGCCGAGACCGGATCGGCTTCAAGCGCGCGCTGGTAGGCCTCAAGCGGCGTTGTGCCCTCGCCGACTCCGCAAGGATTGGTGTGCTTGATGATGGCGACTGTGCATCCGTCGAACTCGCTGACCAGCGACCAGCAGGCGTCGAGGTCGACGAGGTTGTTGTAGCTGAGTTCCTTGCCCTGAAGCTGTTCCGCGCCGGCGATTCCGGTACCTGAACCATCGACGTAGACCGCGGCGTTTTGGTGCGGATTCTCGCCGTAGCGAAGCGTAGCGGAACGAGGCGCGACGACGCGGAGTGTTTCGGGCATTGTCGCCGGCTTGGCGTCGATGGCGCATTCTGCGACGGCGAAGTGGGCTTCGAGTGTGGAGGCGATTGCGGAGTCGTACGCCGCGGTTGTCGCGAAGGCCTGGCGAGCGAGTCGCCAGCGCGTTTCTGCGCTGAGGGATCCGTTGTTGGCCTTGAGTTCGGCCATCAATACGGGATATTCGGCGACGCTGGAGACGACTGCGACGTCGTTGAAATTTTTGGCGGCCGAGCGAAGCATGGAGGGGCCGCCAATGTCGATGTTTTCGATGAGTTCTTCGAACTTGACGCCGGGTTTCGAGGCTGTCTTCTCGAAGGCGTAGAGGTTGACCACCACCATGTCGATGGGGAGGATTCCGTGTTCGGCCACCGCCTCCCGGTGAGCGGGGTCGTCGCGGCGGTAGAGGAGGCCGCCGTGGACGTTGGGGTGGAGCGTCTTGACGCGGCCGTCGAGCATCTCGGGGAAGCCGGTGAGGTCGGAGATATCGAGGACCGTCAGGCCGGCGTCGCGGAGGGCTTTGGCGGTCCCGCCGGTCGATACCAGCTCCACGCCGAAGCCGGCGAGGGTCTGTGCGAACTCTACTAATCCTGTTTTATCGGTGACTGACAGCAGGGCCCGGCTCACGGCTTTCAGATCGCTCATATAGGTCAATTCTAATTGCCCGGATGGCGAGGATATCTCTGCCTGGGTTCTCCGGTTGTGCTTGCTGAGGTGGGACCCCCTCCCCCCTTTATGCGGGTAAAGTGTCTTATCGAAAGCAGTTAGCTCCGTACCTACCTTGCGGGTACGGAAAGAAGAGCCGGTTTGGCGAGTTCTGATGTGGATCCTCAAAAGCAGAATTTGACGACGGCCCTATCAGAATTCGAGACCAAAGGAACGGCCCGGCGGGTGGCCGGGCTGGTCGCGAGGTCTGCTTTAATTGTATAGGCGGTGTCAAGCGGAATGGCGAGAGGTTTACTCTGAACGAGAGGGTCGGAACATGGCAACCATGGAAACTGCGGTAGAGATCGACTGGATGGCTTGTGAGCTGATCGAAGCGGTCCCGGGCAAGGTTTCTGGAAAGCCGGTTGTAGTCGGAACGCGGATTATGCCCGATGCCATTCTGAACAGTTATGAGCTTGGCGACAGCGTGGAGGAAATCCATGAAGGCTTCCCCACTCTTTCTATTGCCCAGATCGAGCGGCTGATCGAATTTGGTCTTGACCAGCTTAAGCGGCAATGCCCGTGAAGGTATTGCTCGACGAAAACCTCGACCACCGTTTGCGCAGAAATCTTGGCTCCCACGAGGTCTTCACCGCCAGCTATATGGGGTGGAATGGACTCAAGAACGGCAAACTTTTACAGGCAGCCGAAGATAGCGATCTTGAAATACTCGTTACGGGCGATCAAACGCTTTCCTATGAACAGAACATGAGTGGACGAAGACTGGCGCTCGTCGTACTGTCTTCCGTCGAATGGCGCATCCTGAAGAACCACCTGCCACGGATCATCACCGCTATCGACAACGCAATTCCGGGCTCTTTTCAGGCGGTCGAATGTGGCGCATTCAGCCGGGAAAAAACACCGGGAGAGTAAAACTTGGGCTTAGGAACGGACATTGATACAGATGAACAGATCGACTGGATGGCTTGCGAGTTGATCGAAGCGATCCCGGGCAAAGTGTCTGGGAAGCCGGTCGTCATCGGTACGCGGATTATGCCCGATGCCATTGTTGGCAGTTACGATCTTGGAGAAACTATCGACGAGTTGCGCGAAGGTTTCCCCACACTGACTCTCGCTCAAATCGAACGCCTGATTGAGTTTGCGCACGCCCAGCGAGACCCGGCGAACCGGTGAACGTTACTGCTGGACGAGAATCCAGACCATCCTTCGTCTCCCCGAAAAAATTATTAATCTAATTTCGTTCTCATGTCGATTCGGCCACACCCCGTTCGACGTATCAGCAGAGAGCCAGTACGAAGCTCTCAATCTCGAGTTCAAGCCACCAACCCAAAGGAGATTCCCCATGCGATTCATGGTCATCGTCAAATCAACCCCGGAGTCAGAAAAAGCGGGCGCACTGCCCGATCCACAGCTCATGGCCGAGATGGGCAAGTTCAACGAAGAGCTCATCAAGGCCGGCATCGTGCTCGCCATGGATGGCCTCCAGCCCAGTTCCAAAGGCGCACGCGTCAAATTCTCCGGCAAGTCACGCACCGTCGTCGACGGCCCCTTCACCGAGGCCAAGGAACTCGTCGCCGGCTTCTGGATCTGGCAGGTCAAGTCTCTTGAAGAGGCCATCGAGTGGGTCAAGCGCTGCCCCAACCCCCACAACGTCGACTCCGAAATCGAAATCCGGCAGGTCTTTGAGATGGAAGACTTCGCGCCCATCCTGTCCGAAGAGGAGATCAAGTACAAGGTAGCGAAACGGGCGGAGTTGCCCAATCAGGCCACCGCCAGATAGCCGCTCTTGCGCTCCCCGTTTGAAGCTGGTGTGATCGGTAGCAGTGTCCGCTACCAATTCACATCTCGCCACACATCGCACCGTCGAAGCCGTCTGGCGCATCGAGTCCGCGCGCGTCATCGCCGGACTCACGCGCCTCACGCGTGACGTCGGCCTGGCCGAAGACCTCGCCCAGGAGGCACTCGTCGCCGCACTGGAGCAGTGGCCGCAATCCGGCGTCCCCGATAATCCCGCGGCATGGCTCACCGCAACCGCCAAACGCCGCGGCATCGATCTCTTCCGCCGCAACGCCGTCGCCGAGCGCAAACACGAAGAGCTCGCGCGCGAACTCGAAGCGCTTGAACAAACCTCGCCCGACCTCGACTCCCCGCTTGACAACACCATCGGCGACGACCTCCTACGCCTGGTCTTCATCGCCTGCCATCCCATCCTCGCCACCGAGTCCCGCGCAGCCCTCACCCTCCGCCTGCTCGGCGGCCTCACCACCGACGAGATCGCCCGCGCCTTCCTCACCCCCGAACCCACCATCGCCCAGCGCATCGTCCGCGCCAAACGCACCCTCGCCGACAAGCACATCCCCTTCGAGGTCCCCCGCAGCCCCGAGCTCGCCGCCCGCCTCTCCTCCGTTCTCGCCGTCATCTACCTGATCTTCAACGAGGGCTACTCCGCCACCGCCGGCGACGACCTCATGCGCCCAGCCCTGTGCGAAGACGCGCTCCGCCTCGGCCGCATCCTCGCCGAACTCACTCCCACCGAACCGGAAGTCCACGGCCTGGTCGCCCTCATGGAGATCCAGGCCTCGCGTACCCGCACCCGCGTCAACTCCACCGGCGAACCAGTCTTACTCTTCGATCAAAACCGCACCCAATGGGACCAACTCCTGATCCATCGCGGACTCACCGCAATCGAACGCGCTCACAAAATCGGCACGACCCGCGGCCCCTATCTCCTGCAAGCCGAGATCGCCGCATGCCACGCCCGCGCCCGCACGCCATCCGAAACCGACTGGCCGCGCATCGTCATGCTTTACACGGAACTCGCGCAGCTCACTCCATCCCCCGTCATCGAACTCAACCGCGCCGTAGCCGTCTCCATGGCCCACGGCCCCGATGCCGGTCTCACACTCGTAGACGCCCTCGCTTCCGAACCCTCCCTGGCGCGCTACCATCTTCTCCCCAGCGTCCGTGCCGACCTCCTCTACAAACTGGGCCGCCACGCGGAAGCCCGCACCGAGTTCGAACGCGCCGCCGCTCTTACCCGCAACACCCGCGAATGCAACCTCCTGCTCACCCGCGCCGCATCCTGCGAAAAAAGTCGATAGTCCGTTGTGGACTTGATTCGCCGACGATGCGGTGATTCCATTGGCCACTCTCAAATGTGCGGGGCGTCCGGCAGATTCGCGAGCGCGGCAACCCAATCGCTCTTGACCGCGCGCCATGCTGCGCCACACTCTCCCATGCGGCGGCGGCACGCCATCTCACGCCGGAAGAAGTTCCTCGCCGACTTCGCGATGCGTGTTGCGAGTGAGAAGGTAGTAGATCACTGGCGTGACCACCAGGCTGAGGAACATCGAAATCGTCAGGCCGCCGATGACCGCGATCGCCAGCGGCTGCAGCATTTGCGATCCGGCACCGAACGCGAAAGCCAGCGGCAGCATGCCGCAGACAGCGGCCACCGCGGTCATAAGAATCGGCCGCAGACGGCGCCGTGCCGCCAGCAGCATCGCTTCACGAGCACTCGCTCCCTCCGCGCGAAACGTCTCGTCGGCATCGAGCAGCAGAATGCCATTTTTTGCGACGATCCCGATCACCATAATCAGCCCCATGAAGGATGCCACGTTGAACGTGGTGAACGTGATGAGCAGTGCGAAAACTACACCCGCAATCGAAAGCACCGACGACGAAAGAATCGCAACAGGAGCCCATATGTTGCGAAACTCGGCGAGCAGCACGCCGAACACCAGCGCAAGTGCCAGCAACAACACATGCAGCAGATCGGCGAAGGACTTCTGCTGCTCCTGATACGTCCCGCCATACTCAACACGGACACTGGGAGGAAGATGCATCGCGGCGATTACCTTTTGCACCTGGGCCACACCGGTGCCGAGATCGGAGCCTTCGAGCCGCCCCGTCACGACAACCACCTGTTGTAAATTTTCGCGCCTGATTTCGTTTTGCGGCGGCAACTCCGTGATCTGCGTCATGGAGCCAAGCGTGGCCGTGTGGCCCGTGCCGCTGTTGAAGACCGTGTTCTCAATCGTATCGAGCGACGTGCGAGTTTCATCGCCAAGCCGCACGCGAATCGTGTACGGATGCCCGTTAGCAATAAGCGGATCGTTGGGCGTTACACCATCGAGGATCGAGGTCGCATCCTCCGCAACCTCCGTCGGGGTGAAACCCATGCGCGCCGCGAGCACGGGGTCGACCTCGAAGTTTGTCGCGGGTCCACTGATCGTATTCTCCACGCCGTCCTCGACATCCACAACGCCGTGAACTTTGCCGATTGCATCGGCAATCCGCGGCCCAAGTTCATGGAGCAGCTTCGAATCGTCGGAAAAAAGTTTGATCTGAATCGGCTCCGGCGCATTGGAAAGATCGCCGATCATATCCTGTAGCACCTGCGTGAATTCGACGTCCAACTCCGGCTCGGTGGACTTGATCTGGGTGCGGATGTCATTCATCACAGCATCGATCCCGCGCGAGCGTTTGGCTTTGAGCTTCACCGTAATGTCGCCGGTATTGGCCTCGGTGACCGCGGCCAGGCCCATCTGAAGCCCCGTGCGCCGCGACGTGCTCTCAACCTCCGGCGTGCTGCGCAGGATGCGCTCCACATGGTCGAGCACGCGGTTTGTCGCAGACAGTGAACTCCCCGCGGGCATGATGTAATCCAGCACGAAGCCGCCTTCATCCATCTCCGGCAACAGGTCCGACCCAAGTGAGCGATACGCGAAAAACGCTCCGCCAATCAACACCAGGCAAATAAGCCCCAGCATCACCGGCTTCCCCAGCGACCATTCGAGCGCCGCACCATGCCACCGCATCACCCGCCCCAGCACACGTCCCGGCTCTGGAGGAGCTTCCACGTTCTCGGGCTCGGGCCTCCTTTCTCTTTCGCGCAGAAGAACCAGACCGAGACTGGGTGTCCATGTCAACGCGAGGACCAGCGACGTCAGCAGCGACACCGTCATCGTAATGGCGAGGGCGCGGAAGAAGCTTCCCGTAACGCCGGAGACTGCAACGAGTGGCAGAAACACCACCACCGGCGTGATCGTGGAGAAAATCAACGGATAAGACAGTTCGTGAATGGCTTTGCGAACTGCCTCGACGCGACTCTCCCCCGCGTCGCGATGCAGCACGATATTTTCCACCACGACAATGGCGTCGTCGATTACCAATCCAATCGCCGCGGCGAGGCCGCCCAGCGTCATCAGGTTGAAGCTCTCTCCGATCATCCACATAAAGAGCACGGTGACCGCCACCGTCACCGGGATCACCAACCCGGCAATCAGCGACGAGCGCCAATCGTGAAGAAAAACAAAAAGGACGATGCACGCCAGCACCAGGCCAATGAGGATCGCATCGCGCACGCTGCTGATGCTTTCGCGCACGATCTCGGATTGATCGTAAAACGGCTCCATCGTCACGCCCGCGGGCAGCTTCTGCCGCAACTGCGCGACCTCCGCCGCGACCTGGTCCGCGACGGCTACAGTATTTCCCGAAGGCTGCCGCGTGATGTTGATGAGCACCGCCGGCTTCCTGTTCGCCGTGACCACCGTATAGACCGGCAGCGTTCCATCGACAACCTGCGCCACATCGCCAACCCGGACGGCCGCACCACCGGGAGTCGTCTTGACCACAAGCTGGCGCAGCCCATCGATGTCATGCACCTGCGCCCCGACAAGGCCCAGCACCAGTTGATGGTTCTGCTCGTATAGCCCCGGCGAATCGACGATGTTCGACGCCTCGATCGCGTTTGAAATATCGAGAATCGTGACGCCCGCGGTCTGCAACTTCGCAAGGCTCGGGACAACATGGAACTCGGGAATCTGCCCTCCCTGCACGGTGACCGTGCTGACTCCCGGCACCCGGTTGAGCGGCGGCGCAAGATCATACGTGGCCAGTTCCCACAATCGCGTTTGAGACACGGTATCTGAAGTCAGGCTGTAGCCAAGAATCGGAAACGTCGCGAAAGTCAGCCGATTGGTGGTTATTTTTGCGGTCGACGGCAGGCCCTGCTGCACCCTGGCCAGGGCCGCATTGACCATCTGCAGAGTCTGGAACATGTCCACAGACCAATCGAAAAAGAGGCTGACCTCAGCCGAACCGCGGCTGGTCGTCGATCGCACCGTCACAAGTCCCGGGACGCTGTTGACCGCGCTCTCGATCGGCTTGGTAAGCGTGACTTCCATCTGCTCGACCGGCATCACGCCGTTGTCGACGCCGATGACGACACGCGGGAAATTGGTCTCGGGAAACACCGAGATAGGCACACGGAACGCCGCCCACGCACCCGCAATCGTAAGCGCGGCGACGAAGAAGAAGACGATCTGCGTGGACCGCGCAAGCCAGAAGGGCCGTGGTCGCGAAGACTCGATCGCGTCCATTAGTCCTTGCCCTCGCCGGCATCATCGGCAGCGCCAATCTTCACCTTCGTGCCGTCATCGATGCCATAGGCGCCGGAGCTGATGACCATATCGTTCGCGGAAATTCCGCTCGTCACCTGGACTTTATCGGGCAATCGAATTCCCGTCTGAACGGGCTTCAGATGAGCCGCGCCATCGTCGCCCACCACCATCACGGAGACCGCGCCATCCTTCCCCGGCACCAACGCCTCGGTCGGAATTTGCAGTGCGTCGTTGACCGTCCGCCCAACAATCGCCAGATGCACCGGCGTCCCCACCTTCAGCTTTCCATCCGGATTGTTCAACTGCACCCACACCTCGACCGTAGTCGAACCCGGATCGAGTGCCGGGCTGATCAGTGAAACAACGCCACTCACCGGGTTGTCCACACCGGGCACCGTAACCTGCGCCTTATCCCCAACCTTCATGCGTTGCGACACGGCTTGCGCAAGATGAATTTTCGCGAGCAGCGACGACGTATCCATCACGGTCAGAATCGACGTTCCCGCCTGCGCTGTTTCTCCTGCAAACAACGGCCGGTCGGTCACCACGCCATCGATCGGACTGCGCAACGAAGCGTAGCTCAACATCGCCTGTGCGTTCTCAAACTTTCCTTTGGCCGACGTCAACTGGCCCTGCGCATTCTTGTCCGTCGCGGCCCGACTCACATTCTGCACGGACTGAAGATGCTTCGTCGCAGTATCGAATGCGACCTGCGCCTGCACCAGCGCGGCCTGCGCCGTGTCCAGATCGCGTCCCGGAATCGCTCCTTCGGCAAACAGCTTCTTGCGCCCATTCACAATGCTCCGGTTCAGGTCGAGGTTCGCCTTCGCCTGTGCAACATCCAACTCAGCTTTCTGCACATCTTCAGGGACCTGCGCCTTGGTCGTCTGCTGATACGTCGCTTCCGCGGCGGTAAGTGTACCGCCGTTGTCGACGGCAGTCGCAGCCAGATCCTTGTCTTCGAGCGTGACCAGCAACTGCCCAGCGGTCACATGCGAACCGCGCTGCACATAAAACTTCCTCACCGGCGCGCTGATCTTGGGCGACAGGGACGCCTGTGCCAGCGGCGCAAGAATGGCATCGCCGGTAATCTGTTCCGATATCGGCCCAACCACGGGCTTCGCCGCCTGCACCGTGACCACCACCTCGGGCGCCGGCTCCGCCTTCTTGCACCCTGCGACGCTCACAGCAGCAAGAAGATACGCCGCAGCAACTCGAACGTAGTGATGACCCGCCTTCTTCTGTGAACGTCCCATGTTTAAAACCTTCCTGTCAGCGTCTGTAGATTGGCGAGTGCCGTCTGATACCGCACGACGCCGTCAGCCCGCGCATTTTCGGCAGACACGAGACTGTTCTCCGCATCCACCACATCCAGCACGGTGCCTTCCCCGTTCTCATAGCGCAATCGCGTTAGACGCAGACTCTCCCTCGCCGTCGCGGCACTCAGGTCAAGCGAAGCAAGCTGGTCGCGCGCCGCCGCGGCCTCATCGTAGAACTCCGCCAGATCCGCAACCAAACTGCGTTGCGCCGCCGACAAGGCCACCTTCGCGGCGTCGCGGCGAATCTCACTCTGCTTCACCTTATGCTCGGTCGCCAGCCAGTCCCACAGCGGAAGATCGAGCGTGGCGCTCGCCGAATACCCAAGATTGCGCGTTCGATCCGGTCCATTCACCGCGAACTGCGGCGCGTCGATGCCGTAGGTGTAATTCAGCGCGAGGTCGGGAAGATAGGCCGCCCGCGCCGACCTGATGCCCGCCTCGCTCACTCGCAGCGACGCCAGCGCGCTGCGCAGTTGGGGATTGTTCTTCCCCGCCGCAGCCTCAACCTCCGCGCGATCGGGAAGCATCGGCGGCGCGCTCGCCTCCGTTTGAAAAACAGTTCTGGGATCGGGGTAGAGCAGTATGCCCAACTCAAGATGCGCCTTTGTCGCCGCAAGCCGGGCGTCGGCAAGATCGCGCACGCGCTGCTGCTGCTGCAATTGCGCTTTCAGAACGTCGGCGTGCGCCGATTCGCGCGCGTCTTCACGCTGCTGCGTCAGCGTAACAAAACTGTTCGCCTCGTCCACCGCGTGCTGCGCCGTCGCCAGCTTGGATTCGGAAGCAGCAAGCGTGTAATACAGCGTAACGACCGTTGACAATAACCCTCGCCGCGCGACTTCGAGCTCCGCGACGGCCTTTGCGGCGTTGGCGTCCGCGACGGTCACGGCACTCAGTTGTTGCAAACCGAGGGTTTCATTGACGACCGCCTGACTCGCATACTCATGCACCGCATTGTTCGCGATGAACCGCGGAGCGGCCGAAGTTGTCGTCTGTCCAATCCGATCCGTCGAGCCATTGCCCTGCGTAAACAAATATTGATTGTGGAAAGTCGCCGACGGCAATAGCCCCGCGCGAGCAATCGAGCGGTCCAACTGTGCTATGCGGCTGTCGGCCATCGCCGCCGCGAATACAGGCCCGTTCGCGAGGGCGCGATGAATGGCATCATCCAGTGAGATGACGGGGTTTGTCCCCACGTCCGCAACCGATGGACTACTAACGGTCTGACCGAACGCAGTTGCAAAACTAAGACCGAGAATTTGTGCAGCCAGAAGCGGCCATTTCACAATGCAGAGAAAAAATCTCATCGATGAGAGCGTACGCGGAACGACTTTGAGTTGGGCTGAACGGCGACGGTCCGGCAACGTTCGGGCGGTCATTGGTACATCAGTGTAAAGCATCCCGGCCAACTTCAATGATCATGAAGCTGCCAGGCTTTTGTTTAGGACGCGCAGCAGCCGCTCCGGGTTTTACCTCTTCAAACTCCGCCGTTGGCAAATAGATTTTGTGCGTCGATATATCAATGCCCATCGTCCTCGCCCCCAGCGGCGTCTTCACAGTCTGCTCGACCTCGAACTTGCCTCCGACCTCACCCGCGACCACCAGCGATCCATCGCGACAGCTCGCGAACGCCTGTCCCGAATCGAACTTGGTCGCATCCACGCCCGCGCCGATGGGCAGCGAAGCCAGTATCTTTCCATCCGTGGTGCTCATCACAATCATCTTCTGCGGGTTGCGGCAGCCGACAAACAAGCGGTGTGTTTTCGCGTCGATCCCCATCCCCACCGGATGACCGCCAGGTGCCACAGACCATCGCGCGAGGACCTTGCGCGCGGGTACATCCACCTCGGCAACCAGGTCTTTGTCTTCCAGATTGATGTAGACTTTGCCGCTTCCATCGGACGCCAGGAACTCCGGCTTACCACCCAACTCAATCGGCGGGTCGATCTTGCCCGACACGGGATCGATGTCGGGCTTGAAGGTCATCAGCGCACCGCCATCGCCGGACACAGCCAGCACCCGGCCCAGCTTGGCGTCATAAATAATGCCGTCGGAATCAGGCATCGTCGCCAGTTTGCCCAGCACGGCATACGTCTTCAAATCGAAAATCAGGATCGCACCCGCACCGCCGCCGTCGGTGATAAACCCACGCCCGACCGAAGGCACAATGGCAACGCCATGGGCCGTCTTCTGTCCTGGAATATCTCCAAGCACCCTGCCGGAATCGGCGTCTATCACCAGCGTGTGGGTCCCACGCGGAACAAACAGCCGATGCGTCTGCGAATCGACGGTCAGGTAGTCCCAGCCGCCATCTCCACCGATATGCCAGCTCTTGATCGCATCCCATTTGGCCTGCGACAGAGCCGGTAGCGCGGCCGCCGCCAGCACCAGCAATCCCAGCGACTGCAGAACAATCTTTTTTACCCTCATATCATTACTCCCCACTGACTTCGATGCATCCCGGCTCCAATATCCGCCTGATACCCGCCGAATATACGTCACAACAATGTCTGTAGCAGAACCGGCAGATGACGCGACCGTAATCGGGCGCTTTTCCGAGGCTCGCTCTACTATGGAATGAGATGGTGAAAAGCCCCATGGGAACATCGACGACATCCAAAACGATTGCAAAAGATGACAATGCCGGAAATTCAATGAACTCGGCCCAGTTCTTTGCCCCGGCCCGCATCAACCTGCTCGGCGAGCACACCGACTACACCGGCGGCTTCGTCCTGCCCATGGCAATCAACTTTGCCACGGTCGCCGAAATCTCTCCGCGCAGCGATGCCCGGTACGGCTTCTCCAGCAAGCGCTTCCCCGAAACATTCGACATCGCCGTCGACGACCGTTCCCCCTCTCGCGGCGTCTGGAGCGACTACCCCGTCGGCGTTCTCCGCATGTTGCAGGACCGCGGCATCGAGCCTCCGCCGTTCGACCTCTCGCTCGGAGGCGACGTCCCGCTCAACTCCGGCCTCAGTTCGTCGGCGTCGGTCGAAGTGGCGAGCGCGGTCGCCATGCTGGCGCACTCCGGCGTGACACTGTCGGCGAAGGAAATCGCGCTCCTCTGCCAGCGCGCCGAAAACGACTACGTCCACTCGCCCTGCGGCATCATGGACCAGTTCGTCGTGACCGCCGGCCACGCGGGCCACGCCATGCTGCTCGACACGCGCGCCCTCACCTACGACCTGCTGCCACTTTTCCCCGGCACGCACGTCGTCGTCTGCAATTCGATGGTCAAGCACTCCATCGCGACCGGCGAATACGGTGTCCGCCGCCGCGAAGTGGAGGCCGGCCAGACCGCAGTCCGCGCGGCCTTTCCGCACATACCGATGCTCCGCGACGCCTCCATCGCCGACCTAGAAGGCTGCCGCAACAAGATGTCGCCGGAGTCCTTCAAGCGCTGCCGCCACATTATCTCCGACAACGGACGCGCCCTCGCCGCGCGCGACGTCATGACCTCCGGCGACAGCGTGCAATTCGGCCAGCTTCTGCTCTCTGCGCACGCCAGCCAGCGCGACGACTTCGCCTGTAGCTGCGACGAAATCGACTTCCTCGTCGATACCGCCGCAACCCTCGATGGCTGTTTCGGAGCCCGCATGACCGGCGGCGGTTTCGGCGGCTGCACCGTCAACCTCGTCAAGGACGAAAACGCCGAAAACTTCGCCGCCGAACTCCGCAAGCGCTACCTCGAACGCTTCAACATCCACGCGGACACCTTCGTCGCCGAGCCCGTCGACGGCGCCCTACTGCGCAATGCACGCGCACTTGCGGAGGTGGCAGAAGCATGATCGACGACCTCTTCCGCAACGCCTCGCACCGCCCTATCACGCTCTCCGCCGCGAGTGGGTGCTGGTCTCGCCGCATCGCACGCAGCGCCCGTGGCAAGGCCAAACCGAAGACACAGCCGCACCCGCGACACTCGCCTACGATCCAACCTGCTACCTCTGCCCCGGCAACGCCCGCGCCGGCGGAGCGCAGACGCCGAAGTACACCAGCACCTACGTCTTCGAGAACGACTACGCCGCACTTAAACCCGATCTCCCCGCCGCCTCGGCGGACATCGGCGATGCGGGCCTGCTCCGCGCCGAAGTCGAGCGCGGAGTCTGCCGCGTGCTCTGCTTCTCGCCGCGCCACGACCTTACGCTCGCGAAGATGGAAGTCGCCGACATCCGTCTCGTCGTCGACGAGTGGGCTAGGCAAACCGAAGAACTCGGCGGCCGCGAAGACATCAGCTATGTGCAGGTCTTTGAAAATCGCGGCGCGATGATGGGCGCCAGCAACCCGCATCCCCACGGACAAATCTGGGCCACGGAATCCATACCCAACGAGCCGACGCTCGAACTCGCCGCCCAAAACGCCTACCTCGCCGATCACGGCAAATGCCTCCTCTGCACCTGCCGGGACATCGAACTCGCGCAACGGGAACGCATTGTCGCGGAGAACGACGCATGGATCGCGCTCGTCCCTTTCTGGGCAGTCTGGCCCTTTGAAATACTCGTCCTCCCCAAACGCCACGTCGCCTCCCTCACCGAATTCACCGACACCGAGCGCGATCTCTTCGCCGCCATGCTGCGCCGCGTTACCAGCGGCTACGACCGCGTCTTCGACACATCCTTCCCTTACTCCATGGGTCTTCACGGCGCACCCAGCGACGGCGCCGAGCACCCTGCGTGGCACTTCCACGCACACTTCTATCCGCCGCTGCTGCGTTCAGCCACGATACGGAAATTCATGGTCGGCTTCGAGCTTCTCGGCTCGCCGCAGCGCGACCTCACACCCGAACTCGCAGCCGAAGCTCTCCGTCGCGCCTTTGCGCGCGCATCATAAGGAAAAGAATGCTGCTCAAAACTCTCCGCGAAGAAGTCCTCGAAGCCAACCTCGAACTCGTGCGCCGCGGCCTGGTCCTCTACACCTTCGGCAACGCCAGCGGCGTCGACCGCGAGCAGGGCCTGGTCGTCATCAAGCCTTCGGGCGTCGACTACGACGAACTCCGCCCCGAACACATGGTCGTCACAGACCTCAACGGCGTCACCGTCGAAGGCACACTGAAGCCCTCCTCCGACCTCGACACGCACACTCTGCTCTACCGCGAATTCCCCACCATCGGCGCGGTCGTACACACACACTCCGAGTTCGCGACGAGCTTCGCCCAGGCCGGCCTTTCCATCCCCGCCTTCGGCACCACGCACGCCGACTACTTCCACGGCCCCGTCCCCGTCACGCAGCCGCTTTCGGACGAAGCCATCGGCGGCCGCTACGTCCACGAAACCGGCCTCGCCATCGTCGCCCGCTTTCGCAACGCTGCCGACACTCTCGACCCGCTCGCCACGCCCGCCTGCCTGGTCGCCGGACACGCACCGTTCGTCTGGGGCAAGAATCCCCACGACGCCGCCCACAACGCCGTCGTCCTCGAAGCCGTGGCCCGCATGGCCTATCGCACACTTACGCTAAAGGCAGACGCAGCCGAAGTGTCGCAAGCCCTGCTCGACCGCCACTACTTTCGCAAGCACGGGAGCAACGCCACCTACGGCCAATAGCACGCCCTAAATTCACACAGCTTTTGAAATAGCTGAAGTAGGCTCATAGAACCAAATGGCTGCAACCAAAGGATCATCGACCAAACGGGCTCCCGCAAGCCGGACGAAGAGCGCTCCGCGCAAGCGCGCTGCCCAGCCGCCCCGCCGTTACTTCAATCGCGACGAAAGCTGGCTGCGCTTCAACGAGCGCGTGCTCGAAGAAGCGTGCGACACCACCAATCCCCTGCTCGAGCGCGTCAAGTTTCTCGCCATCACCGCCAGCAATCTCGATGAGTTCCTCGAGATCCGCATCGCCGGCGAGTTGCAGCGCATGGAAGAAGACTTCGGCCTTCCCCAGCGTCCCGACGAAGGCGGCCTCACTCCCGAGGCGCGCCTCACCAGCGTCCGCGACCGGCTCCACCGCTTCGCCGGCGCGCAGGACGCCTGCTGGAACGACCAGCTCCTCCCGGCGCTCAAGGCCGCAAAAATTCACCTCCGCAAATGGAAGCAGATGACGGAAGACGAGCGCCTGTTTGCCGCGCGCTTCTACCACGACCAGGTCGACCCGCTGCTCACGCCTGTCACTATCGACCCATCGCACCCGTTCCCGCGCGTCCTGAACAAAGCCCTCTGTCTCGCCCTTCTGCTGCGCCACAAGCGCAAGCCCAACGGAAGCGCACGCGCCGCAACGTCGCTCGGTGTCATCACGATCCCGCGCTCTCTGCCGCGCCTCATCGCGCTGCCCGAGCGCCCCGGCGGCCACCGCGACTTCCTCTTCCTCGACGAGCTCATCGAAGCCCACGCCGACCGCATGTTCCGTGGCTACGAAGTCCTCAGCCGCGCCGCCTTCCGCGTCACCCGCAACAGCAACCTCTACATGCAGGAAGAAGAAAGCCGCTCCGTGCTCGAAAGCGTGCGCTCCGAGCTGCACAACCGCCGCAAGGGCGACGCGGTCCGCCTCCAGATCGATGCCTCCGCGGCGGACGAAGTCGTCGAGCGGCTGCGCGTCAACTTCGAACTTGAGCCCTGGCAGGTTTTCCATACCAAAGCGCCGGTAAACCTCTCGCGCCTGATGAACCTCTACAGCGAAGTCAAGCAGCCCGAGTTGAAGTTTGCCGAGTTCATCGGCCGCGACTACAAGCCTCTCGGCAAAGCCAAAGATATTTTCGAAGACCTCCGCCAGCGCGACATTCTGCTGCATCATCCTTACGACAATTACGCGACGGTTGAGCGTTTCATCGAAGCCGGCGCCGACGACCCGCTCGTCATCTCGATCAAGCAGACCCTCTACCGCACCAGCGCCGACTCCTCCATGTTCCGCGCGCTCACCGAAGCCGCCCAGGTCAAGGACGTCACCGTCGTCGTCGAGCTGATGGCGCGCTTCGACGAAGCCTCCAACATCCGTTGGGCGCGCGAGCTCGAGGACGCCGGCGTGCAGGTGTTCCACGGCATCTTCGGCCTCAAAACCCACTGCAAACTTGCGCTGCTCATCCGTCAGGACCCCGACGGCGTCGTGCGCCGCTACGCCCACCTCGGCACCGGAAACTACAATCCCGAAACATCGCGCTTCTACACCGACCTCAGCCTGCTCACGTCGCGCCCGGAGATCACCGAAGCCGTGCAGCAGGTCTTCCGCTACCTCACCGCCGATTGGGAGACCGATTCCGATGCTTACCGGCCGTTGCTGGTCGCGCCGCTCACGCTGGCGGGCGATCTGCTGCAACTCATCGGCCGCGAAGCTGCCAACGCCCGTGCCGGAAAGCCCGCGCGCATCGTCGCCAAGATGAACGCCATCCTCGACCAGAAAACTATCGACGCGCTCTACGACGCCTCCAACGCGGGCGTTGAAATCGAGCTCATCATCCGCGGCATGTGCGCCCTGCGCCCCGGCGTTCCCGGCATGAGCGAGCGCATCCGCGTGCGCTCCATCGTCGGCCGCTTCCTCGAACACACCCGCATCTTCTGGTTCGCCAACGCCGGGGCCGACGAGGTCTACGCCGGCAGCGCCGACTGGATGGGCCGCAACCTCTACGAGCGCTGCGAAGTCGTCTTTCCCATCGACGACCCCGCACTCAGCAAGCGCGTGCGCGAAGAAATTATCGGCACCTACCTGCGCGACGACTGCAAGGCCCGCTTCCTGCAAAGCGACGGAGACTACACTCGCCCCACGCCCGAAGGCCGGGGCTTCAGCGCCCAGGCCTGGCTGATGGACCTGGCGCGCAAGTCGTCCGCTCCGGCACCAACTCCAACTCCCGCGCCAACTCCCGCGCCGCGCAAGCGCGCCGCAACCACAAAGAAATAGGCCGCGCCCCAAAGGACGCGGCCCTGTCGCTTTGCCTCAAGCCGCTACTGCACGATCAACGTCACCGTCGCCGTATGCGTCGCCGTGGTTGTGCCCGACGTCCCACTACCCGAGACGGTGATGGTGTAGGTCCCCGGCGCTGTATTGTTGTTCGGCGGTGGAGTGCTGCTGGTGCTTCCGCCGCCGCCGCAACCCGACGCCGCGAACAGGCCGATCGAAAGCACCGCCGCCAGCGCGCCTACAAACCGCCGCCGCTTCGGCAACACGAAGAACAGCAGCCCCGCCAGCGCCACACCCGATCCGGTCATGCTCCACGGCATCGCCGGAACCTGCGACTTAGCCGACTGGCCACTTATCGCATTGGTCCTGAACGCCGAGATCGTCAGTGTGGTGAATCCCGCCGTCTTGGTGTTCAGAAGCGATATGGGGTTGGCGCTGAACGACGAACCCTCGTTCGTCACCGAACTCGCCGTCAGCGTGACGCTTCCCGAAAAGCTATTCAATCCATTCACCGTAAGTGCCACGGAGCCTGTGCCTCCAGCCGCAATTGTGACCGTGGAAGTCGCCGGTGTGATGGAGAAATCAGGCGTACCCGAACTGGTGATGGTAATCCCGAAGAAGCCCTTGGACCCGGCATAGGTAGCGTCGCCGGAGTAGGCCGCCTCCACGGTGTGCGCTCCATTGGGAATGCTGGTCGTGGTCAATGAGAAGGTCGCAACCCCGGCACTGTTGATCGCCACCGGCGACCCCTGCGCTACGTTATCGAGCAGGAACTGCACGGTGCCTGTCGGAGCGGCGCCCAAGCCGGTTGTCGTCGACGTAAACGCAATATTCGTTCCCTGGACCACAGCAGACGGCGTCCCCGTCAGCGTCGTGGTCGACAAAGTCAAGCCGATCGGCGAGGTCAGCGGCGTCACCGAACTCCAGTGGTTCACAAAATTGAACACATCCAGCGAACCCCAGCCGGTGGCAAGGTCATATCCCACACCGGCCGCGTAGCCAATGCTTCCACCCGCCGGGCAATTCGTGCTTCCCGCCGTACACGGGCTCTTATTGTCTCCCGTGATCACATCGTGAAATACCGTGCTGTAGTAAGTGCTGTTCGCCAACGCATAGATCGTTGGATTGGCATTGCCGACGGGGTGCCCGGCCCTCTGCACCACCAGCGACATCAAGCCTGCAAAGGACGGCGCGCCCACCGATGTGCCGCCAACAATATCGTGCGAGCCGGAGGCGTTCTTATACGTGCCGCCGGTGCAAAAGTCTCCCTGCGGAGTCCCGTCCGATGTGCAGATCAAAACAGCATCGTGGTTCAACGTCGCCTGCAACGCAATATCCGGAACGTCGCGCGCCGAATCCGCGGGAACTCCCGTGCCCACCTGCCAGTACGGCTTGGTGAAGTACGCGCTGGCCCCGCCGCCACCGGAACTGAGATCGCCATCGGCGATGCTCTCATTCCATACCGTTTCGGGGATATACGAAAGCGCGGACGAGTTGTTGGTGGCGCTGTTGGTCGACGACCAGTAGAGCGCCGGGCTCGCTGTGTCGTTGAACGTCGTGCCGCCAATGGCGGTTACTCCCGGCAGCACCGCCGGCCAATCCACCGCCAACCCCAGTGTTGCGACTGTAATGTTGTTGCTGCCATTGCTGCTATCGCAATCCGTCGCGCCCGCATCGCCCGCCGACGCCACGACCGTCTGGCCCTGCGCGCTCGCCTGTTGGATGAGCGTGTTGTAGTAGTTGAGATTTCCCAACCCGACCTGGCTCTCGCACAGCCCATAGCTGAGTGAAATGATTGGAGCGACGTCGAAGTCGATGGCTTGCGTCAACGATCCGCCTATCACATCGGTCGAGTTGACGTACAGAATCGTCGCTCCCGGCCCGGTTGCGCCCGACCACTCCAGGTCCAGTTCAGCTTCCGTGAGGTCATTGGTCGACTTGCCCGGGTCCCTGGTGAACAGGGGATACATTGTCGGCGCGGTCGCCGAAAGTCCACCCAGCGTCCGGAAAGTCGTGATGTCGGAAACATTGACGTCGGTCTGCCCCATCACGGCGACCGTAATTCCAGTCCCATTCGTCCCACCGCTGATGAGATTGGCTTCGTCATAGATCGTCCAGAAGTCAGCCGGTGCAAGAAAATGATTACCGCTGGCCGCCGACGTATACAACGGATCGACGGTGACAGCCGGCGTTATCTTCTGGCGCACACGCGGCTTCAGACGGAAATCATGCAACCCGGAAATCAGGCTCGTTACCGATGCCAGCGCCGCGGGCAGCTGCGGATCGGTCACATTCGCGAAGTGGCTTTCGCCGTTCACCGACATCCGGTGGATCTGCGTATGGAACGCATTCTGGGCCTGCGCCACCGTCCCCGTAAAGCGAATGAACGTGCCCCCGCGCGCCACCCCGGTCACGCTGAATCCCTGGCTCGTCAGCCAGTTCGAAACCTTCTGGATATCGGCCGGAGCGAGACCGAACTGGGCCGCAAACTGCTCCGGCGTCAGCCACTGTTGATAGCGTCCCGAGGACGGGTTCTGCTGGTCCATCAGCAGTTGCGTCAGCGCATTTTCCTGCGCGGGCGTCATGTTGAAGCGCAGCGACATCTCGGTAAGCGCAAGATTGCCCGGCGCCGCACCCAGATCGGTGGCGGCTCGCGCTTCATGAGGCACATTCCCCTGCACCTCGGAAAGCTGCGACGGATCGATCGCAGTCACAATCCGCTGCGGTACGACAGCGCCCTGCGCGGCCACGCAAAGAAGAAAAGAAGCTACAGCGCAAACGACCCGACCCAAGAATCTCATGAACACCTTTTCTGCCGGAAATATCCCATTGCACCCGCAAACGAGGGTGTCTGGAGCTTTCCCAGCCAGACGCAAAAACCCGTAACCTTCCAGAGTATCTCCGGTATTAGACACCAGCCCGCCGCAAATTGTCGCGCCGGGCCTACCTGGGCGTGATTCATCCCGTTGAGACGGGGATATGTCTATGGAACGGTTACTTGAAACGGGCTGTCGCGGCGGTTTGTCGAGTTCCTCATGCAAGGCGGCGGCGCCGGGTGCCATTTTGGCATCCGGCGCCGCGGTACATCCATCGCCCGCAACTACTGCGGCGTCGGCCCGCGCACCACCTGGACAAAATCCCCCGGCCGCACCTTCCGCGCGAACGCTGCCTTCACGTCCTCAGCATTCAGCGCCACATACTTCGACGCCGCGCGGAACGGTTCATCCAGCGGCAATCCGGCCTGGGCGCGCGCCAGCAAACCGCCCGCCACCGCGGCCTGGCTCGCCTCCGACAGCGGAAGCTGCCGCAGCAGCAGCGCCTTCGCCTGGTGCAACTCTTCCGCGCTCACCGGCGTCGTCCGCATCTGGTCCAGGTCGCGCTGAATCAACCCCCGCGCTTTCGACACATTCTGCGGATCGCACCCATACGACACCTCATACGTCGCGCGCGTCTTGCTCGCCTGCATCCCCACATCGACCGAATACACATACCCGGCAACCTGCCGCAGGTCGTGATACAGCCGCGTCGCGTAGAAGCCGCCGCCCAGCACATGGTTCCCAAGCTGCAACGGATAGTAGTCCGGATCGAGGCGGTTCAAATCAAGCTGCTCGGCCAGCACGACCGTATCCTGCACCGCCGTCGAATCCGCAACATCCGCCGCGGAAGCCTTGTTCGGAACGATCGCCTTCAGGTCCGTGTCCGGCTTCGGCCCGGTTGCTTTCCAGTCGCCAAACCACTTCTCCACCTGCACCCGCGCCTCTGCCGGCGTAATGTCGCCGATCACCACGATCGTCGTCAGGTCCGGCCGCACGGTCGCCGCATAATACTGCTTCACATCGTCGAGCTCGACCTTCGCCAGCGTCGCCGGCGTCGTCTCGCGAAGCTCGGGATCGCCCACCGGCAGCAGACCAACCTCCAGCGCCTTCTGCGTCCTGTAACCCGGGCTCACCAGCGACCCCGCAACAAACTGCGACGTCTGCCGCTTCACCACGGCGAACGCCTGCGCCGGCAGCGCCGGATGCAGCTCGTTGTCCGCCAGCAATTCCATCCCGCGCGGGAAATCGTCGCGCAGCACCCGCAGGCCAAAGTTGTACCCGGCATTCTCGCTCGCCGAAATATCGTCCAGCGCTTTCTGGAACGCCAACCGGTCCAGCGTCTGCGTGCCATAGGAGAACAGGCCTTCCAGCACCTCCGAAACGCCTTCCTTTCCCGGCCCGGTTTCGAGATCGGGGTTATGCTTCACCGATCCCACCACCGACACCGTCTTGCTGGTCGTGTCCGTCTTGACGATCAGCCGAATCCCGTTTGGCAGCCTCACATCGGAAGGCGCAGCCGAAGGCGCCGGCACCTTCAATCCCGAGAGCGCCTTCTCCGCCCACACTGGCAGCACCACCGGCTTGGTCGGCTGCGCGGTCAATGATTCCGCTCCGCCAAAACCCTTGGCCGAAACCGCCTCGCCGTCAGGCACCGGCTTCAACGTCGCCGTAATGGAATTGGTGTCCGTCAGATACTCCTTCGCGACGCGGTCCACGTCCGCCAGCGTCACCTTCTTCAGAGCTTCCACATCCTCATCCGGAGACTGCCGCCCCTCCCCTGCCAGCGCCGCCGACCACACATCCGCAAGCCCCGGAATCGAGTTGCGCTGAAACTCGGCCTCCGCCACCTCGCTCCGTTTCGCCGCAATCACCAGGTCTTCCGGCACGCCCTTCGCCGCATAGTTGTTCAGTACCGCGCGCATCTCCGCAATCGAAGCCGTCGCATCCGTGCCCGCGGGCTGCACGACCACCCCAAACCCGACGCCGGCCTTCGCATATTGCTCGCCCATCTCAAACTGCGCCGCCAATGCCTTGCCCGCCGGGACCATCGCGTACAAATCCGCGCGCCGGCTCGCCAGCACATCCGCCAGAATCTGCGTCGCTGCATAGTCGGGCGACTCCGTTCCCGGCAGGCGATACGCAATCGCTCCCACCACATAGGGCAGATTGCTGTCCAGAGAGAATGTGTCCTGCTTCAGCGCACCCAATTTAATTTCAGGCCGGGCCGGCAGTGGATGGTCCTTGATGTCGCCGAACAACTCCTTCACCTTCGCCAGAGTGGCCGCGGCATCCACATCGCCGACGATCACAAGGATCGCATTTCCCGGCGTGTACCACTGCTTATAGAAATCCGACAACATCTGTGCAGTCGTCGCATCGAAGGACGGCCGCGTCCCCAGCGGGTCGTGTGCATACGGCGTGCCCGCGAACATGTCCTCATTCAACCTGCTGATCAACTTGTACGTGGGGTTCGAAAGATCGCGTTGCACTTCCTGAATGATCGCGCCTTTTTCCTGCGCCCACTCCGCCGGAGCGACATCGACGCCCCGCAGGCACGAAGCCTGCGCATGCAATGCAACATCGATGTCCGCCGCGGGAACGGTCGCAAAAAACTGCGTAATATTCTGCTGCGTATCCGCATTGTTCTGCCCGCCAAGCTGCGCATAGATCGCCGCGGTCTGGTCGGCGGTCATCCCCGTGCATCCGCGAAACGCCATATGCTCCAGCGCATGTGCGTCTCCCGGAAACCCCGCGGGCGTTTCGTTGCCGCCCACCATAAAGTTCATCTGGACGGTCGCCACCGCGGCCAGCGAGTTATGGATCACCACCACGCGCAGCCCATTGCCGAGCGTCTCGCGCACCACGCCCTTCGCGTCCTGCGCGCTCGCGTTCGCCACCGTCATCGCAGCCAGCAGCGCCATCGCCGCGGTCATCTTCAAGCCCGTCAAAATCTTCATGTACATCCTTCCGGAATTCAAATCCTGAGTGTCCCTTACAAGCATAACGAATCGCAGCACCTTAGTCCCCTCATCCCTGAAACCACGCCACTCGTCCCTCGCTCCGTTGCAAGACCCGCTCCCATTCGGGCCAAGCTGATAAACTTGACCTTTGGTGCCCTGCCTCGCGCACGCCGCACCTGTCCGGAGACCCAAAATGACACAGCAAAACACCACCGACAGCCGTCCCAGCCTGCGCCTCAAGCTCGGCCTCGCCGAAATGCTCAAAGGCGGCGTCATCATGGACGTCATGAACGTCGACCAGGCCCGCATCGCCGAAGAAGCTGGCGCAGTCTCGGTCATGGCCCTGGAGCGCGTGCCCGCCATGATCCGAGCCGAAGGCGGCGTCGCCCGCATGGCCAACCCCAGGCTCATCAAGGACATCATCGCCACCGTCTCCATCCCGGTGATGGCAAAAGCCCGCATCGGGCACTTCGCCGAAGCCCAGATCCTCCAGTCGCTCGGCGTCGATTTCATCGACGAGTCCGAAGTCCTCACCCCCGCCGACGAGGTCTACCACATCGACAAGCACGCCTTCACGACGCCGTTCGTCTGCGGCGCAAAGAACCTGGGCGAAGCTCTCCGCCGCATCTCCGAAGGCGCCGCACTCATCCGCACCAAAGGCGAGCCGGGCACCGGCGACGTCGTCCACGCCGTCCAGCACATGCGCCAGATCGTCCGCGAAATCAAGGCCCTCACGGTACTCGGCGAAGAAGAACTCAACAACGCCGCCAAGGTCCACGGCGCGCCTTACGAACTCATCCGCATGGTCGCGAAAGCGGGCAAACTGCCCGTCCCCAACTTCTCCGCGGGCGGCATTGCCACACCCGCCGACGCGGCCCTGATGATGCAGCTCGGCGCGGAAACAATCTTCGTCGGCTCTGGCATCTTCATGAAGGACGGTGCTACTCCCCTCGATGTTTCCAAGCCGGGCAAAGACCGCGACGAAGCGGTCTCCCGCGCCAAGGCCATCGTCCTCGCCACGCTCCACTTCAACGATCCGAAGATCGTCGCCGAAGCTAGCGAGGCAGTCCTCGGCAGCATGAAAGGCCTCGCCGCTGCTGCGATCGAGGACAAGGACCGCATGCAGAACCGCGGCTGGTAAGCGCCCGCTCGCGGCGCCTAGATCGCCACCAGCTTCAACTCCGGAAAGTCCACCTGAAAGCGCCTGACATCCAGCGTCAACAGCCTGTCTGCCTGTAGATAGGCATGAGCGCCGACCACGAAATCGGCTATCAGCCGTCGTGATTCGCCGCCACCCGACGCGTGCTTCCGCTTCGCATACTCGCCGAACCGCAGACCGGCAGCAGACCAGACCTCCGGCAGCAGCGCGAACTCAACCGCAACCCCCGAATGTCGCAGGAAGCTCTCCGCGTCCGCTCGCCCCACCCAGGGGTTCGCCAGTATCTCCGCATACACCACCGGACTGATCACCAGCGTCCCTTCGGCCGAGCAACGCCGCAATGCATGATCGGCAAAAAGTGCTCCCGGACCACCCAGCCAGATGCGTGAAAAGATATTGGTATCCACGCTGGTCTTCATTTGTAGTGCTCTTCATCCCACGCATCCCACCCGCGGATCTCACGCTGCCAGGCTATGGGATCGAAGTCTGCTGGCACCCGGTCCTTCGCAATTCCAATCCATTTCTCAAATGGGTTGCCTTCCGGTCGCACGGGCTTTACCACGGTGCGCTCGCCATCGAAAAGGAACTCCACCTGATCGCCCGAGCCCACGCCCAGCCGCTCCCGCACCTGCATCGGCAGCGTAATCTGTCCCTTGCTGCTGATACGGCTCTTGCTGCTGAATCGCGAAGGGTCCGGCACGAACAGCCGCAACTCCGCGTCTGCCTCAGCCGCATTCAACACATGCGACCGCGCACGAGGACGAGGGTTCGCCGCAGTGTTCTTCGCGTTCCGAGCCACCTTTTGCTTCGTAGCTTTTCGCTCATTCAAGACCGCCGCGCCGCCCATATCCTTACCCCCAGGTAAAGGATACTCTCTTTACCCGCAGGTATACTTGCAAAATGGACATTGAAACGTCGGCCACCAAAGCAACCGTGTGCCCCTTCACCATCGGCCTCCTCGCTCTCCAGGGCGCCTACGAAGCCCACGCCGACATGCTCCGCCAACTCGGCGCAACCGCCGTCCTCGTGCGCACACCCGAACAGCTCTCGGGAATAGACGGCCTCATCATCCCCGGCGGCGAGTCCACCACCTTCCTCAAGCATCTCGAACGCGCAGGCTTCTACGACGCCCTTAGCACCTTCGTCCAGCACAAGCCGACGTTCGGTACCTGCGCCGGCGCGATCCTGCTCGCCAAAGACGTGACCAACCCGCCGCAGCGCTCCCTCGCGGCTATGA
>Ga0209483_1000655_pt1 | contig 28851 bp, 24 predicted proteins | sample NGEPerA_FD_184508 | JGI IMG/M metagenome (GOLD analysis project Ga0209483, IMG submission 184508) | Arctic peat soil microbial communities from the Barrow Environmental Observatory site, Barrow, Alaska, USA - NGEE PermafrostL2-A... | ecosystem: Environmental > Terrestrial > Soil > Wetlands >... | reverse complement strand
CTGCTCTTCCGGCGTCGGGTTCGGGCCGGCGATGTCGAAGCTGCGGTTCTGCATGAAATCGTAATAGGTATAGCCGCCGCCCGGCTTGCGGCGCCCGGCGAATTTCGCATTGCATTCCGTGAGTTGGGTCGCCTTCTCTTCCTTGCTCGCCGCCTTCTCGGCCTTCTCGGTGCACTCCTCGAAATCCACCGGTGTATGCGACCACCATTGCGCCTGCGCGCGCAGTGGCATCAGCATCATGGCGCCGGCGATCGCGGCAAAAAAGGCAGGATGACGCGAGACGATCACGAACGGCTATCCTAACGAGACCAAATTGAGGCAAATGCGCAAGACAAGATGTCGATGGCACGATGTCGGCGGATTGTTGCCATTTTGTGATCGCTTGTCACCCCGGAGTGAAATGTTTTCCGCAACCGCGGCGGGCTTTTCGCTTGACGTGACCGCCAGGAACCGCTCGCTGTCATGCGTGGAATCATGTTGTATTTCAACGGGGAGTTCGCGCGGGCGTCGCGAGGCGGTCGGCGTCCCCCAACGTGCGATCTGATGCACCATGCTTGCGCGGCGGCCTTGAACCGCCTCAGCGGATGCGCCGACCAATCAGCGATGTCAGAACGGAATGGTTGGGTCGTCGCGGCCTTGCGTCCGGCCGCCGGGAATCATGGTCATGCCGTTTCGTCATACCCAGCGCGGTACCTTCACGGTGTTTGTCTGCCTTGCGATCGCCTTACTCGATGCCGTGTTCGTATGGCGAAGCGGGCAGTAGCCGGCGGCGATCGCGCTTCTCGTGCTGTTGGTGGTGGCGTACCTGTTCTCGTCGCTCACGGTCGAGATCGTCGACAACGGCCTGCGCTGGCATTTCGGCCCGGGCTTCTGGAGCTACCGGCTCGCCCTCCGGGACATCGAAGGCATCGCGGCGGTGCGGAACCGGTGGCTGAACGGCTTTGGCATCCGGACGCGGCCGGGCTTCCGACTCTATAACGTGTCGGGCCTCGATGCCGTCGAACTGCGTCTGAGATCCAACGAAATCCGCCGCATCGGCACCGACGATCCGAAAGGTCTGGCGGAGGCGCTGATGGCGGCGACGGGCAGGGGTTGAGGATGGCCGCCACGGCGGAAGGCCGAGGCTGGCGAATTCGCATCCGCTCTGGTATTGAGCCACGCAGGCACCCGTCGATCGCGGGTACGTCGGTCCCGTAGCTCAGCCGGATAGAGCGACGGTTTCCTAAACCGTAGGTCGCATGTTCGAGTCATGCCGGGATCGCCAGCCTTAGAATGCATAAAACCTCAATAAAAATAGGGACTTTTTGATATTTCCTATTTGTTCTGGGGTCTCCAAGCGCATTATTTTTGTGATTCCGCCTATTCCGCCCAGTCCGTGTAATTGCAAGGAGTTACAGGCAATACCCCCTGCTCCGTGTAACACGGATGCAACACGAGGAGGTCGCGATCTGCTGGCGCATGTGAGCAAAGAAGATTTGCGGCTTCGCTTCTTCGATTCGATCGAGGAATTCTCGCATCGGTTCATCGCCAAGCTGACGCCGCTGGATTATGCGCGCGCGATGGCCTTTGTCGCACTCGATGAAGCCAGTCGTGACGCTCGGCGTCGTCTGGCTCTACTCCGGCTCGATCCGCGTGACCGGCAAGTACGCGATCCTGTTGAGATCGGACCTCAAGGGCAGGGGCCCTGATGCAACTGATCATCGAATAGGCAAAATCCAAAGGCCTGAGCCGCATCGACGGCCAGATTCTCCAGGAAAATGCCGTCATGCTGAAAATGTGCCGGGAATTGGGATTTAAGGTCAAGACCGACACCGAGGATCGCAGCGTGTGCGATGTCACCCTTCTGCTTGCCAAGCCGACGAGGTGATCGCATAGGGGCATATCTGTTCATGACACTTTTCGGACATGCCGAGATTTCCGAGTTGAGTCTGCTTTCAGGGGTAAAGCGGAAGTTGGATTTCGAACCCGCCAAGGGCAGCTTTGGCGCAAGCGGCCATTGAGCCAATTCAATATCTGCGTGATCCGTTGAACAGAGACACGCTGCTTAGATCGATAACGATTTTGCCACGGCTCGCGCATGCTCGATGAACGGCCTCGCGAACGGTCCAGGAGTACGGTTCTTCACGGTGAGGATGGAGATCGAATGGCGGGTGGCCGGTATCTTTGTCGGCAGGATCTTCAACCCAACGCGCTCAGCGCTGAAGCGGGCAACGGAGTTGGGCAGGATGCCGACGAAATTGCCGGTTGCAATCAGCGCGGTGGTCAGTTGAACAGACAGGGTCGCGACCGCGACCCTCGGCGACTTCAATCCACTGGCGGCAAAGAGTCCCGAAATAATCGAGCCCGGCGTGCTGTCATGGGGTGGAAGCACCCAGGATTCGCCTATCAGATCTGCAAGCTCGACGCGGCGCCGGCGCGCCCATTGGCTACTCGCGCCGGCGACCGCGACAAACGGTTCGAGCAGCAGCGGTTCAGAAACCAGATCGTCCTCGACAAAGGGGTCCGGCATCCGCCCAATCAGAAGCTCGACCTTGCGCTCTCGCAACAGATTGAACTGCAGCAGCGCGATGTCGGCATGGACCACCTGCAAACGTACGCCCGGATGTTGCCGCAACAGACGCTCCGAGATCGCCGGCATGATGCCGGCGTTCATGATTTCAGGACAACCGACCGCGAGATCGCCTGACGTTGGATCCGTGAGGAACTCGATCTGCTTCAGGCCTTGCCGCATGTCGTCGAAAACATTCACACCGCATTTGAGCAGGGCATGGCCATAAGCGGTTAGCTCTACTCCTTGCGAAGTGCGGTCAAACAATTTTACCCCAAGCGTTTGCTCGAGATCGGAGATCGTCTTGGATACGACGGGATGCGAGATCGCCAGTTTTTGTGAGGCCTTGGCCATACCGCCCGCCTCCGCCACCGCAAGGACGACGTGAAGATCGCGCAGCCTGATACGGCGACCGATCCGATCCGACCAGTCCATTCTCGCCCCCTTAGTCTCTAGGCTACAGGGATGTCCAAAACTCTAGGCTTCCAAGCTACAGCCAGGAGAGGCAGGATTTCAACCTGCGATCGGCAGATTCCCAAAGAGGCCACGCCGACGCCGATGGAGGGCACAGCGATGCCTAGGAAATGTCTTCTCGGAGCTGCCGTTGTCGCCATTTCAATCGCCACCGTGGCCAGCGCGGCCGGGCAGGGCACCGTCAAGGTCGGCATGGTGATGCCGATGACCGGCCCGCTCGCGGCGGCAGGCCAGCAGGTGATCGCGGGCGCCCGCCTTTACATCAAACAGCACGGCGATCGGGTGGCCGGCAAGCAGGTCGAGCTGATCGTGAGGGACGACGCCTCCTCCGGCGAGACCGGAAAGCGCCTGATCCAGGAGCTCGTCGTCAATGACAAGGTTGATGTCATCGGGGGCGGTCCGACGGCCGATCTCATACCGAGCGCTGCGCTGCTGACCGAAGCGCAGAAGCCGACCGTGATCATGTTGTCGAGCACGACCGCGGTCGTCGAGAAGTCGCCTTTCTTCGTGCGGACAAGCTGCACACTGGCGCAATCATCGGCCATCATGGCGGATTGGGCGATGAAGAAACGACTGAGCAAGGCCGTCACGCTGGTGACCGAATTCGCGCCTGGCCTGGAGGCGGAAGGGACCTTTACCAACAACTACAAGGCCGCCGGAGGCCAGCTAGTCGAAGCGATCCGCGTGCCGCTGCGCAGCCCCGACTTTGCGCCCTTCCTGCAGCGCGTCAAGGACGCGTCCCCGCAGGCCCTGTTCGTGTTCATCCCTTCCACACAGGCCGCGGCTTTCGCCAAGCAATTTGTCGAGCGTGGGCTCGACAAGGCCGGCATCACGCTGATCGGGCCGGGCGACCTCACCGATGACGAAGCCTTGCAAAACATGGGCGACGCCATCCTGGGTACCGTCACGGCGCATTTCTACTCGGCCGCGCATGCCTCCGCCCCGAACAAGGCGTTCACTGAAGCCTATCAGCAGGAGGCCAAGGTGCGCGCAAATTTTATGGCGGTCTCCGGCTATGACGGTATGCATCTCATCTATGAAGCGCTGAAGAAGACCGGCGGCTCGGTCGACGGCAAGACGCTGGTCGCAGCGATGAAGGGCATGAGCTGGGAGAGCCCGCGCGGTCCGATGTCGATCGATCGCGACAGTGGAGATGTCGTGCACAACATCTACATCCGCAAGGTCGAGAAGGTCGATGGCGAACTGCGCAATATCGAGTTCGAGACCTTCGGCAACGTTGGTGATCCCCGCGTGGCGGCGAAATGAAGCAACTGCAAGTCATTGTCGCCGGTGGCGGCATCGGCGGGCTGAGCCTTGCGCTCAGCCTGCATCAGGCTGGAATAGCGGTCCGGGTCTATGAAGCGGTGCGTGATCCCTCTCCGATCGGCGTGGGCATTAATCTGCAACCGACCGCGGTTCGGGAACTGACCGAGCTTGGACTTGGCGACTTGCTTTCGTCAACGGGCATCGCCACGCAGCGCCTCAACCTCTGCAACAAATTCGGACAGCTCATCCACAGCGAGCCAAGGGGGATCGCCGCTGGATACCGGTGGCCGCAGGTTTCGATCCGCCGCGGACAACTGCAAGTCCTCATGCTTCGCGCCGTCCGCGACCGCATTGGCGCCGAAAACTTCCGAAGCGGGCTGAGGTTTTCGGACTTCGAGCAACGCGGCGACAAGGTCGTGGTTCGCTTTATTGATCGAGATTCCGGGTCCGAATTGACTGACGAGGCCGATATTCTCGTTGGCGCCGACGGCATCCATTCCGCCGTACGCCATCAGCTTTATCCGACTGAAGGCGAGCCTCGCTTCGCGCAGCAGATCCTGTGGCGGGCCGCGATCGAAGCCGAACCTTTCCTGGATGGCCAAACCATGGCTATTGCCGGCCACTTCCATCAACGTATCATCGTCTATCCCATTGGTAAGGCCGCGAGCGGCAAATTGCTGACCAACTGGATCTGCCAGATGACGGTGCCGGATCAGGCGCCGCCGCGGGCAGACTGGAACCGGCAGGTCGAGAAGAAAAAAGTCCTTTCCGCTTTCGACGGCTGGCGATTTTCCTGGCTCGACTTGCCCGCGCTGATCGAGCGATCGTCCAATATCTATGAATTCCCGTTGGTCGATCGCGATCCGGTCTCGGCTTGGACGTTCGGCCACATTACGCTACTGGGCGATGCTGCACATCCGATGCAGCCGATCGGCGGCCAGGCCGGCTCGCAGGCCATCCTGGACGCCCGCGCCCTCACCCGCGCATTGGTCGAAACCAGCGATCCCGCCGCTGCGCTCGTCCGTTACGACGCCGACCGCAGACCCACAATGAACGACATCATCCAGCGAAATCGGAATCTCGGACCTGAGGCCGCGATGCAGCTTGCCGAAGAGCGAGCACCGAACGGATTTTCCAGGGTCGAAGACGTGATTTCGCAAGATGAACTGGATATCATCGCGACGTCCTTTGCGGCGGCCGCAGGCCTCGATGTCGAAACGGTCAATCATAGGCCATCGTATCTGTCCCCTTAAACAGGAGCTTTCTACTGCTGGAATTGGCGCAAAGCGGCCATTCGCTGTCTGCGACCGAAGGTTGGCTGTAGCCCGTCGACGCAACACATTTGCAACACGGCGAGCTTAAACCATTGACATTGCTGCTTGCAAAACGGCTTCCTAAACCGTAGGTCGCATGTTCGAGTCATGCCGGGATCGCCACTTGCCTGTGACAACGAGACCTTGCCCGCAAGGTACTCAATGCGTGCCTGCCTTGATCCAGGACGGCGGTAGTGTCACGGCGACAACGCCGATGAGGATCAACGCCATTCCAAGGGAATTCCACCAGGTAAAGCTTTCGCCCAGGAACAACGTGCCGAGGATGACGGCAAACCCGGCGCGAAGATAGCTGCCGCTGGTGACGCCGAGCGCGCCGAGCGTCCTGATCAGCCGGAAGTAGATCACCATGGCGATCGCGGTACAGACCACGCCGAGAACGATGACGGCTGCGATCGCCGACGGCGGCGGCGTGAGCCGCCACGGAGTTTCAAGCACGAGCGCCGCGGGCAGCATGGTTGCGGCCGCGCAACTCATGGCCCCTGCCGCGGTGACGATATCGGGCAGACCGCGGAAGCGCCGTCCCCATATCGGAGCCAGCGCATAGCAAAGGCTCGCGCCGAGCACCGCGAACTGCGCCAGGGGCGCGGCCGTGTCGAGATCCCGGAGCGACTGCAGGTCGATGGTTACGAGCACGCCGGCCAATCCGAGACCGACACCAATTATTTTCCGGGCGGCAATGCGCTGCCCGCTATTTCCGGTGGCCATCGCGAGAAGCAGCACGAACATCGGCGGCGTGGCGTTAAGCACGCCGGCAAGGCCGCTTCCGATGTGCATTTCCCCCCAGCTGATCAGCGTGAACGGCAAAGCGCTTTGCAGCAGGCCCTGCACGAAGAAGGCGAACCAGGTTGAGCGGTCCCGCGGCAGGGCAAGGCCGTAGCCGCGCGCGATGGCGATCAGCAGCGATGCGGCGATCGCCGCGCGTGCCGTCACCATCGTCAGGGGCGGTATGGCGTCGACCGCTATCTTGATCAACGTGAAGGAGCTGCCCCAGATCAGCGACAACAGGACCAGAAGCCCGATCTCGAATGCGGGGGTCGCGACGTTGCGGTCGCCGTCCGGTCGGGAGGTGATTGTCGAGGGACGTGCGCTCATTGGTGATAGGCCTCTCAAAAGCGAATTGCAGTCAAGGATGACGAGTCGAGGCGGGAATCGCTCGCGGGAATCGGACTCCATCGTTCGGTCCAGTCCGTTTCCAGCTACTCGACGAGACCGAATGCGGCTAGTTTGCCCCCATGGCCACGCCTTCAACGCCGCCGACGAACCTACCCCGGCATCTTGACTGGGCGACATGCGACCGGGCGCGGCTGGCACGCGATCGCAGATTCGACGGCCTGTTCTTTTCGGGCGTTCGCTCGACCCGCATCTACTGCCGGCCGGTGTGCCCGGTGCGTCCCGCGCGGTCGGAAAATGTCTCGTTCTATGCGACCGCGGCGGCGGCCGAACGCGCAGGCTTTCGTCCCTGCCTGCGTTGCCGGCCGGAAGCGGCGCCGGGTTCGCCGGCCTGGATCGGGACCGCCACGTCGGTGGCGCGGGGAATGCGGATGATCGAACGAGGCTATCTCGATCGGGCCTCTGTCGCTGACCTGGCGGCAGCGCTTGGCATCGGCGCGCGGCATCTGTCGCGGCTGTTCATGCGGCATGCCGGCGCCACCCCGATCGAGTTGGCGGCGACCAGGCGGGTGCAGCACGCCAAGCGCTTGATCGACGAGACCGACATGCCGCTCGCCGAGATCGCCTTCGCATCCGGATTTGGCAGCATCCGCCGCTTCAACGATTCCTTTAAGGCGATCTACAAGCGGCCGCCGTCGTCCTTTCGCCGCGCCTGACGAGACTATTGACAATCGCGGGCAGGGCGCGGTTTCCTGAACGACAGATCGCATCTTTCTGGCCGCCTGGGTTCCCCGGCCTCCGTCGATGATGCGAGCAACGCGCGGAGGATTTGCCGATGATTACCGCCCTCGTCCGCTTCAAGCTGCCTGCCACCTTCGATGCCGCGAAGGCAGCCGAACTGTTCCGGAACTCGGCGCCGAAATACCAGGGGCTCGAGGGCCTGGTCCGGAAATATTATTTGTTCGACGCCGAGAGCCGCACCGGCGGCGGCTGTTATCTCTGGGAGAGCCGCGAGGCCGCCGAGCGCGTCTACAACGCCGAATGGCGCCAGATGATCGCCGACCGCTACGGCGCTGCGCCCGAGATCAGCTTTTTCGAGACGCCGGTCATCGTCGACAACACGCTCGGCAAGACGGTTCTCGACGCGGCGGAGTGATCGCACCGCGTCACGACTCAGCCGTCATGGCGAGGAGCGAAGCGACGAAACCATATCGCGTCTTGCGGCGCCATGGGTTGCTTCGCTGACGCTCGCAATGACGGTGTCAAGAACCAAGCCCTCAACAAGGAGATCATCCTTCATGCCCGCCAATCCCGTCTTGTGGGACCTCGATGCACGCGGGGTCGCGACCGTCACGCTGAACCGGCCCGAGGTCAACAATGCCTATGATGCCGGCCTGATCCATGGCGTGCTGGCCGCGATGGATGAACTCGGCAGGAAGCCCGCGCTTCGCGTCGTGGTCTTGAAAGGCAACGGCAGGCATTTCCAGGCCGGCGCCGACCTGAAATGGATCAATGCGGTGCGGCCGCAATCGCCTGCCGAAAACGAGATGGTGTCGCGCGCCACCTACGAGGCGGTGCAGAGGTTGAACCGTTTGCCGATCCCGACGGTGGCGCTGGTGCAGGGCGGCTGCTTCGGCGGCGGCACCGGTATCATTTCCGCCTGCGACGTCGTGATCGCGGCCGACAACGCGATGTTCTCGATCACCGAGGTGCGCTGGGGACTGACGGCCGCGATCATCATCCCGCAACTCTGCGACGCCATCGGCGTCCGCCAGGTTCGCCGCTACGCACTGACCGGCGAGCGTTTCGGCGCCGATGACGCCCGCCGCATCGGCCTTGTGCACGAGGTGGTGCCGCTGGCGGAGCTGGAAGCCGCTGGCGCCAAAATCGTTGAGTCGTTGTTGGCCAATGCGCCGGAGGCGCTGACAGAGACCAAGGCGCTGGCGATGGAAAGTTCGTTCGGCGGCATGGCCGTCGACGACGAGGCCTTTTCACGCCTGGTGCGGATGCATGCGGCCAAACGCCAGACGGCCGAGGCCGCCGAAGGCCTCGCCTCGTTCGCCGAAAAGCGCGCCGGCAAATGGGGCGTCGGCGGGTCTTAGCGCCAACGATAAAATGCCGGCAGGGATTTGCAGCGGAGAAGATGCTCGTCCCACCATGGCCGGCGCGGCCATTTGATGCAGCGCCGCGAGCTCGATGCGGTTGCTCAATCTGAGATTGAGTCATATGCTGGCTTAAAAAAATAAAGTCATTTTGGCGGGGGATGACATGCCGAAAAAGATTGTCGTGTTCGCCGACGGAACCGGAAACGCCTTTACGGTGCAGGAATCCAACGTCTGGCGGCTCTATGAAGCGCTCGATCAGTCCCGGCCTGATCAGATCGCGCACTACATCAAGGGCGTCGGAACGTCCGGCTTCAAGCCCTTCGCGGTGCTGGACCTGGCAACCGGTATCGGCGTTCCGTCCAATGTCCGCAAGCTTTATGAGTTCATCTGCTGGAACTGGCGGCCGCGCGACGAGATTTACATGTTTGGTTTCAGCCGCGGCTCCTTCACCATCCGCACGCTGATCGGGCTCATGCACCACGAGGGGTTGATTCCCGCACAGATCGGGGATGAAGCCGTTACGCACGCCGAGATGCGGCGCAATGTGATGGGGGCCTGGCGTTCCTACCGGTCCAAGACGATTCCATGGTGGAAGACTTTTCCAACCGTCTGGCTGGCCCGTTCGGTCCGAAATGTTGTGCTGGGTGTCATTCACCTGGCGGGCCGGTTGTTGCTGGGTCGCCGGCTTTACTTCGAGATAGCCCGGGAAACCTCGACACAGCGTCGTTGCAGGGTGCCGATCAAATTCGCCGGTCTTTTCGACACGGTCGAAGCATTTGGCGTTCCGATCGAGGAATTTCGCAGCGCGATCGATTGGGCAATCTGGCCGATTTCGTTCAGGAACAGCACGCTCAGCGAATCCGTCACTCGCGCCTGCCACGCGCTGTCGCTGGACGACGAGCGTACCGCATTCCATCCCTTGCGCATCGACCGCAAGACGGCGAAGGACCGCGCGCGCATCAAGGAGGTCTGGTTCGCGGGCGTCCATTCCGATGTCGGCGGCGGGTATCCCGAGGATGACCTCGCGCTTGTGCCCTTGAACTGGATGGCGGAAGAAATCGGAGATGACCTTCGCTTCATCGATGGCGCGCGGAAATTGCTCGCCGAGAAAGCGTCGCCCTATGCATCCACCCATGATTCCCGCAGCGGGCTGAGCGTTTTTTACCGCTACGGCCCAAGAACCGTCGGGGATAACGGCGGCCCTCCGCTGATCCATTATTCCGTTGCCGAGAAGATCGCCTTCGGGGTCGACCGCTATGCGCCGGTGACACTTCCGGATACGGCTGACGTGCTCATGCCGGACGGCACCACGCACAAGATAAGGGGATTCGACCAAACCAGGTGGTTGGCGCCTCCTGGCGGCCCTGACGCGCCTGCCGGCCCGCAAATGGCGTTGGCGCTGAAAGCGGTTGAATCCCTGAAAGATCCGGACGCGGCCATCGTGTCCCTGACGCTCGACAACATCTGGCGGCGTCGCGTCGCCTATTTCTCCCTGCTCTTCACTGCCTTGGTCATCGCGGCGTTGCCATGGACGGTGAAGCCCGCCGTCGAGTACTTCCGCCAAACGATGCAGGCGGCCGCGACGCGGTTGGGCTGGGCATCGTGGTGGGATGCGCTCTGGAACTGGGCATCGACCTCCGATCAGGGAAACTCGGCGCTCGTCGGAAGTTTTTTTCAGCTCATGGGCTCCGTGCTGCCGGGCTATGCGAAGCCGTGGTCGAAGGCGCTCATCGAAAGGCCCACCGCTTGCGGGATTTTCATCGTGCTCGCGATCGTCCTTTATCTATGGAACGGAACGCTTCGCGACCGCATCGCCGATCTTGCCCGACAGGCATGGCTGCCGGCGGAAAAAACGGCTGCCACCATGAAGAAAAAGGAGAAAGCCAGGACCGCGGATTCGATTCCGAGTTCGCTTGCGACGAAGATCAGGCGGTCGAGGTTTGCCGCGCTTGTCGAATGCGTGGTCAGCCGTTACGCACTGCCGTTGGCGGCTATCGCGCTGATCTATGCCGCGGTTGGTGTTTCGATCAGCCGTTCGACGGTCACCTTGCGCGACGGAAGCGGAGCCATCTGCGCCGAGGATGAAGGCGCAGGTGCAAGGACCGACCCCGTCACGCTGCACCCGGGACAAACGCTGACCCGAGACGGCTTCGAGGCCAGCAGGCTGTGCTGGGCCAGCGGCGTGAAAATGCAGGAAGGCCAGCACTACGCGCTGTGGATCGAAATGACCGATCCTCCTTTCTTCGACCAGACCATCATGACCGATATTGCCGGCTTCAAGGACGTGTCGTGGCGTCATGTTCTCGCATGGCCTATTCGGCGCTGGTGGTCGGCGGACTGGTTCCAGCCTGTCGCGAGGATCGGCAGAACCGGCATCGACACATGGGCGCTGGTTTCGACGGACGGCGATATGGCGCTGTCGGCCGGGACGGATATTGCCGGCGGCCAGTTTCCGAAGAACTTCTTCAACGATGACGACTACAGGCAACGGTTGAATGAGCTTGGCGGTGGAAGGCCCGACGACGATCCGAGCAGACTGGCTTCCAATCAGAAAATTCCGGCGGCCGAATTGGCCAAGGCAACGGAAATCCGGAACAAACACAAGCTTCGCAAAATCTATGCCTCCAACTTCACGGCGCACAGCGACGGCGAGCTGATTCTTTATCTGAACGATGCGATCGCCGCCATTCCGTTTGGTGAAACCATAACCCGCTTTTATGAAAACAACACAGGCAAAGCGAAGATCACGATAACGCGACAATTGACGAACTCGCCTCGGTGACAGCGGTTCTCGTGTTCGATACGGGACGTCGAGATGGTCTGGGCGGCATCGGTCGGCCTGGATGGATAGAGAATCCTCTCAGCATCCCCGGCAGATGCTGCGCAGGCTTTTGTAGACGGCGTCGTCGTCCTCGCGCATCTGCTTGAGTGAATCGAATCTCGTCGTGTCGCTGGCAGGCTTCGGCTTGCGCCTCGCAGCAAGCTCCGCCTCTTGCCGCTGATAGCAGGCCTCCCGCTCGGGCTTGGCCTGGATGAACCGGCATTGCTCCACCGCCAGCGCGGGTGCAGCGCCGAGCATCATCGCGAGCGCGATGGGCAGAAGATGATTCAACGCCGTCGCTCCCTCGCCTTGCCTCGTCCCTCGTCAGCCAGCCTGTTGTCCGCCATAGACCTTGTCGCGCAGCCGCCGCATTCCCTGTAGCCAGCGCTCGGTATTCGAAGCCTTGCGCTGCACATATTCATGGACCTGCGGATGCGACAGGATCAGAAAGCGTTCGGCCTCCATCGCCTCGATCACGATACGGGCGACTTCCGCCGGCAGCATGACGCCGTCGACCCGCGCCGCGCTCGGCCCGGGCATCGTCATGCCGGTCTGCACCGATTGCGGACACAGCACGGAAACGCGGATGCCGCGGTCGCCATATTGAATGGCGAGGTGCTCGGCGAGCGCCACCGCGGCGCTCTTGGTCACCCCGTAAGGCATCGAGTTCAGCGAGGCCAGGAGGCCAGCGGCGGATGCGGTGTTCAGCAGGTAGCCCGAGCCGCGCGTGAGCATGCCGGGCACCAGCGCACGCGCCGCGAATACATGGCTCATGACATGCACCCGCCAGCTCACGTCCCAGTCCGCGTCGGAGGCCGTCTCCTGTCCCTTGCGCGACAGGCCGGCATTGGAGAAGAACACGTCGACGGGGCCATATTTGGCCTCGGCCGCCGCGATCAGCGCCTTGATGTCGGCTTCCTCCGCCACGTCGGCGGTCACCGCTAGTGCATCGATGTCGCCGGCGACCCTGGCCAGCCGCTCGCGCGAGCTCTTGAGGTCGGCCACCACCACGCTGCGCGCGCCTTTTTCCGCATACGCCCGCGCCACCGCTTCGCCGATCCCGCTGGCGGCTCCCGTGACGACGCAGACCTTGTCCTTGATGTGCATGGTGCGATCTCACCTTTGGAAAGTAATTCGGCGATGATTGATTTCAGATTGAAGCACTGCGCGGACGTTGCGGCAACGGCGGTGAGCTCCCTCTCCCGCGCTTGCGGGGGAGGTAAGATTGATCAACCTTTATACAGCCCCTTTTCTCGCGCCTGCCGGATCGCCAGCGCCGCCAGCAGGTCGAGCGTCGGCGTCGATAATCCCGCGGCGCGAGCTCGACGCGCCGGTGCCCGCACCAGCGCGTCGATCTCCATCGGGCGACCGAGTTCATAATCCTGCAGGATCGACGGCTTGTGATTGGGCGCGGGTCCCGTCCGCGTGACGCGCTTGACCTCGGGGAAACAACTTTGGGCGATGCTGTTTGATTCATCCATTAGCCGCGGCACCATCTCGCGCAAATCCTCATCGTCGCGCACCGCTCGCGCGGTCTGCCCGGTGAGCAGGCATAAAACCGACATCGACATGTTGGTCAGAAGCTTTGACCAGATCGCTTCCCGGATCCGCGGCGTCGGCGGCGATGTGATCGAAGCTCCTTCGAGCACGGAGCGCAGTTTTTCGATCCGGATTCCTGCGCGATCGTCGCATTCGCCTATCACGAGCATGTTACGATCGGGCGAAAGATTGGCGACCACGCCGGGCAAGACCACCTCATTGGATGAAAAGATCACCCCGCCGACGATCCGCTCGCGCGACACCGTGGCACGCAGCGCGCCACCGGAATCGAGAAAGCCGAGATCCGGCACCGGCGGATGATGGGCGGCAACGCCGATGTCGTACCACCAGGGAATGCCGTTCTGGGCGAAGATCACGGCCGTGTCCTTGCCGAGCAGCGGCGGCAAGCCTTCGACGAGGCTTGCGAGCGCATTGGCTTTCAGCGTCGAGATCACGAGATCCTGCGTACCCAGCGCCGCCGGATCGTCGGACGCCATTATCTTCGCGGGGGATTCGGTCTTGCCGACGCGAAGCGTCAGGCCACGCGCTTTCGCCGCCTCCAGATGCGCCCCGCGCATCACGCACGACACCTCGTGGCCAGCCAGCGCCAGCCGCACCGCAAAATGACTGCCTACGGCGCCTGCGCCGAAAACGCATATCCGCATGGATTGAATGCTCCTGTCAGCGCCGTGGGGAGCCCTAGATTCCACGGACCGGCCCTCCAACGCAACCGCTCATGCAATTCGCCGCGATGGCCAAATCCATCCGCTGGAGGCATGATCGCCGCGACGCCAACCGGGAACCGAAATTGTCCTCCAAATCCATCACCGAGCAAGCGCGCCAGATCCCGCTCTATGGCGAATACGAAGTCGTCGTCCTCGGCGGTGGGCCCGCCGGGATCGCCGCTGCCGTCGCCGCGGCGCGCGCAGGCCGGCAAACGCTGTTGATCGAGCGCTATGGTTTCCTCGGCGGCATGGGGACCGCGGCAGGGGTGACGAATTTTTGCGGGCTGCATGCTAATGTCCATGGCGAGATGCATCGGATAGTGCAGGGCATCGCGTCTGAATTGCTCGATCGCATCGACCGGCTCGACGGGCTGAATGCGCCGCATCTGGTGCTCGGCAAAATTTTGGCGCAGGCCTACGACACCGCGGCCTACAAGATCGCGGCCGACGATCTGCTGGCTGCCCACAAGGTCGACATCCTCTTCCATGCGCTGGGCGCCGGCGTCGTCATGCATGACGAACGTCGCATCAACGCGCTGCTGGTCGAAACCAAGGCCGGGCGGCAGGCGGTCCGCGCCGATGTCTTCATCGATTGCTCCGGCGACGGCGATCTCGCGGCATGGGCCGGCGCGCGATACGAGGTTGGCGACAATGCCGGCAGCATGCTCTATCCCTCGATGATGTTTCGCCTCAACGGCGTCGATCCGGACAGGGCCGGCGAAGCCTGGCGGAGTATCCCGGCGTTGATGGAGCAGGCCGAAGCCGCCGGCACGCATCATTTCCCGCGCAAGGCCGCGATCGTGCGGCCGCAGCGTTCCCAGATCGAATGGCGGGTGAATTTCACCCAACTCGCGCGCGCCGACGGCAAGGCGGTCAACGGGCTCGACCCCGACCAGTTGACGCGCGGCGAAATCGATGGACGGCGCCAGGCGGTCAGGGCTTTCGAGTTCCTGCGCACGGTGCCGGGATTTGAAAAATCCTATATCGTCGACTTGCCGCCGCAGCTCGGCATCCGCGAAACCCGACGCGTAGTCGGCGGCTACATGCTCTCGGGCGACGACGTGCTCGGCTGCGCCTCGTTCGACGATAGTATCGGTGTCAACGGCTGGCCGTTGGAGCAGCATGTCGCCGGTGATGTCGTCTTCAGGTTCCCGCCGATTCCGGAATCGCGCGGCTTCAACGAATTGCCCTATCGCATGCTGGTGCCCGAAGGTATCGATAATCTGCTGGTGGCCGGGCGCTGCGCCTCGATGACCCATGACGGCCAGTCGGCCGCGCGCGTCTCCGGCGCCTGCTTTGCGATGGCGAGGCGGCGGGGACCGCCGCCGCGCTGGCGCTTTCCGGCAATACGCCGCCGCGCGACATTTCAGTCGAAAAGCTGCAGTTGCAATTGCGGGAGCAGGGGGCGTTTATCGGGCGGGACCAGCAGATCCCTGCTGGCCTCTAGAACAGGATCGCCCTAAGTAGAATCCACCTGCTTATCTCAATCCGTCGTCCTGAGGTGCAAGCCCAGCGGTGCAGCTGCACCGCTGGGCGAGCCTCGAAGGATGGGCCACGGGCTGTCATCCTTCGAGGCTTGCCGAAGGGGCTCGCACCTCAGGATGACGGAGATGGAACGGAATACGTGTAAATAACTGCGGAGAAAACTCGATGATAAAATTTACGCGGCTCTTGTTCGCCGGCCTGCTTGCGATTGCCGCAACCGGGCTCGCGCGGGCCGATGATGCGCTGAAGGCCAGGATCGGCGTGCTGCGGCTGTCGTCGTCGGCGCCAGTGTTCATCGCGCAGGACAAGGGCTATTTCAAAGATGCGGGCCTCGACATCGAACTAAAATTCTTCGATGCCGCGCAACCGATTGCGGTGGCCACCACCTCGGGCGATATCGATTTCGGCATCACGGCGTTCACCGCGGGCCTCTATAATCTCGCGGGCAAGGGTACGTTGAAAGTGATCGGTGGCATGAGCCGCGAGAAAGCCGGCTATCCCCTGATCGGCTATTTCGCCAGCAACAACGCTTATGCCGCCGGACTGAAGACGCCAAAGGATCTCGCCGGCAAGCGCGTCGCGGTGACGCAAACCGGCTCCAGCTTTCATTATTCGCTTGGGCTGCTCGCCGACAAATACGGTTTCAAGCTTGCCGACGTGAAGGTGGTGCCGCTGCAGTCATTGTCGAATGCTGCCGCCGCGCTGAAGGGCGAAACGGTGGATGCCGCGCTGCTGCCTGCCTCGACCGCACGGAAACTGATCGACGACGGCGGCGCGAAACTGCTGGGCTGGGTCGGCGACGAGACGCCTTGGCAACTCGGCGCGGTATTCGCCGCGCCGAAGACGCTCGCCAACAAGGCGCTGGTGACGAAACTCTTGGCCGCGCTCGCGCGCGCCGACCGCGAATATCACGACGTGATCTTGACCGCGGTGAAGGACGGCAAGGCGCCGATCAACGACAAGACCAAGCCGCTGCTGGAGATCATCGCGAAATACACCAACCTGCCGGTCGGGCAGGTGGTCGGCAACTGCGCCTATATCGACCCCGACGGCAAGCTCGACGTGAAGAATGTCGGCAACCAGATTGAATGGCTGCAGGCGCAAGGTTTTGTCGACAAGGGCTTCGGCGCGGGCGACATCATCGCGAAGGAATATGTGAAGCCGGATTGATGTTATGATGTAATCCGTCATCCTGAGGTGCGAGCTCTGCGGTGCACTTGCACCGTAGAGCGAGCCTCGAAGGATGCACGGCCCGGCCAGTGGCCGTCGTCCTTCGAGGCTCGCCGAAGACGGCGAGCACCTCAGGATGACGCGAGGACCCTAAGCGCGCTGCTAAGACTTTTCTCGTCATGGAGGCAAGCCCGGGCATGACGAGTTAGGATGAGTTTCCCAAACGTGAAAACCCCATGGACCTGATCGCCGACCATATCAGCCACCGCTTCGGCATACTCGACGTGCTCGACGACGTGTCGTTCACGGTCCGCGCCGGCGAGGTGGTAGCGATCGTCGGTCCGTCCGGCTGCGGCAAGAGCACGCTATTACAGGTCCTTGGCGGTCTGCTGCAACCGAGCGCCGGCGCGGCCGAGTTGCGCGGCGCGCCGCCGCCGGGCAGTCTCAATCCGCTGACCTTCGTGTTCCAGGATTTTGCGCTGCTGCCGTGGTGCACGGTGGAGGCGAACGTCGAATTCCCGCTGCTACATACCTCGCTTGCCGCCAGCGCGCGCCGCGCGGTGGTCGACGACGCGTTGCGCCGCACGGGCCTGGCGGATTTCCGCGCCACCTATCCAAAGCAATTGTCCGGCGGCATGCGCCAGCGTGTCGGCATCGCGCGGGCGCTGGCGGTGCGACCCGCGATCCTCCTGATGGACGAGCCGCTGTCGGCGCTGGATTCACAGACCCGTGAGCTGTTGATGGAAGATTTCGTGCGGCTACTCGCCGATGGTTCGATGGGCGCGGTCTATGTCACGCATAATCTGGAGGAAGCGGTGCGGATTGCCGACCGCATCGTCGTGCTGTCGCGCCGCCCCGGCCGCATCCGCGAGGTGGTCGCGATTGCCATGACGCGTGCCGAGCGGGGTGACATCGCGGCGCGCGAAAGGCTGCTGGCGCTGCAAAGCGAGCTGTGGTCGCTGATCCGCGAGCAGGCGATCGATGCCGAGCGCGAGGTCCAGCATGCTTGACCGCGCCAACGAAGATCCCCCTTCTCCGCAAACCGAACTCGATTCCGAAGCCCGCCCGGTCGCCTTTCGCGGCGGGGGCTTTGCGCCAAAGGCAGGCCGCCATGCCGGGTGGATTGCGCTGGCGCTGGTGATCGCATTCTGGCAACTCGCCGGCAGTTTTGCGCTGGTCAATCCGCTGTTCCTGCCGCCGCCGTCCGCAATCGCGCGTGCCATCTGGCAGCTCGCGCTGTCGGGCGCGCTCTGGCATCATCTGTCGGTTTCGATCATGCGGATTGGGGCGGGGTGGATTCTCGGCACTATCGCCGGTGTCGTGGTCGGTTTCGCGATCGGGCTGTCGAGTCTCGCGCGCGGCGTCGGCATCACCTTCATCTCGGCGCTGTTCCCGATCCCGAAGATCGCGCTGCTGCCGCTTCTGATCCTTTGGCTCGGCATCGGCGAGGAACCGAAGATCGCCACCATCGCGCTCGGCGTGTTCTTCTCCACCGCCATTTCGGTCTATAGCGGCGTCGACAATGTGCCGCGCAATTTGATCCGGATGGCGCAGAGCTTTAATGTGCCGTTCCCGGCGATCGTGCGGCGGGTGATCTGGCCGGGCGCGCTGCCCTCGATCCTTGCCGGCTTCCGCATCACCGCGTCGGTGGCGCTGCTGCTCGTGGTGAGCGCGGAGATGATTGGCGCCGAATACGGCATCGGCGCCTTCGTGCTGCAGGCGGGTAATCTGATGCAGACGGACCAGCTATTGGCGGGCGTGGTGATCCTGTCGCTGTTCGGGCTCGCGGTCGGCAAGCTGATCAACTGGCTGGAGACGCGGCTCTTGCACTGGCGGTGAGCCCGTCGTCCCGGCCTTGAGCCGGGACCCACAATCCCAGGGCGAAGTTGTTGCGATAAGAAGGCAACTCCCACTTTCGCTCAGCGAGAGGCCGCGGCGTATGGGTCCCGGCTCGGAGGCCGGGACGACATGTATTCACGCATTCCCGCGGTCTTCGCGGAACAGATCGAGCTTCTGCTGCACGGGCCGGTCCGAAAAACTGAACAGCACGGAATCCTCGTCCGCCTCGTGGGTGACCCATTGCCAGCTCGGCACCACGAACAGGTCGCGCGGGCCCCATTCGAAGGTCTGTTCGCCGATCTTTGAGCGGCCTTTGCCCTCGATCGCCGCGAACACGGTGGCGTCGGTGGCGCGATAGCGCGCGGTCTTGAATCCCCCAGGCAATAGCTGGATGAAGGTGCCGATGGTCGGCATCGCGAAATCGCCGGTCTCGGGATTGGAGAATTTCAGTTTCAGCCCGTGACAGGCGTCCCACTCGTTGCGGGCTTTGGCCTGCTCCAGCGCCTCGCGGGTGTAGTGATAGGGATAGTTGAAGATAGGCGAAGTCTTTGACGCGCGCTTCTCGTCGACCGGCAGTAAATTGTGGCCATAGCGGGCAAAGCTGTCGCCGGCAGGTTTGGTGATTTTCTGCTGGTCTTCCTTCAGCCCTTCGGCAAACGACGCATCGAAGAACTGCACCATGGGAATATCGAGCCCGTCGAGCCAGAACATCGGCTCGGAGGTTTCGTTAGAATGATCGTGCCAGGTCATGGACGGCGTGATGACGAAATCGCCGGGCTCCATCGCAGTGCGCTCGCCGTCGACCGAGGTGTAGGCGCCCTTGCCCTCGAGGATGAAACGCAGTGCCGACTGGCTGTGCCGGTGCGCCGGGGCGATATCGCCGGGGACCACCATCTGCACGCCGGCAAACAGCGATGTCGTGATCTTGGATTGCCCGCGCAAGCCCGGATTTTCCAGGACCAGCACGCGCCGCTCGGCTTCCTTGGCGGTGATCAGTTTTCCCGCTTCCGTCATGTAGTCGCGGATGGCGTCGAATTTCCACAGATGAGGCCGGCAGGCGCTTTTCGGTTCCGGCGTGATCAGATCGCCCATCACGTTCCAGAGCGCCGCGAGATTCTGGCCGTCGATCTTCTTGTAGAACGCCTCGCGTTCCGGCGTCTTCTGTACGGCTTCCATGGCAAGCCTCCCGTGGTTCTTGTTGCTTCGCAAGATTGACAGCATACTTACAATATGGCTAGCGTCAACTCATCTTGGTAGTCATTCAGGGCTGGTCCGAAGGACCAGACCCGGAATCTCGAGATTCCGGGTTCGATGCTGACACATCGCCCCGGAATGACGAGTGAGGAACGAACAATAAATTCATGGGGAGGTTTCCGATGAAGCTGCACGGCTATTTCCGCAGTAGCGCGGCTTACCGGGTCAGAATAGCCTTGAACCTGAAGGGCTTGCGCGCCGAGCACCTGCCGCACCATCTGCGCAAGGGCGAACAGCGCGATCCCGCCTATCTTGCCATCAACCCGCAAGGCCTGGTGCCGGCGCTGGAGACCGATGCCGGCGAGGTGCTGACCCAATCGCTCGCCATCATCGAATGGCTGGACGAGATCTACCCGGAGCCGGCACTGGTGCCGAAGGATCCGCTGCGCCGGGCCAGGGTCCGCGCCTTCTCCGGCGCGATCGCCTGCGAGATCCATCCCGTGCAGAACACCAGGGTGCTGGCGCGGCTGCGTGAAGCAGGCCTTTCCGAGGAGCAGGTGACGGCTTGGGCGGCATGGATCAATCGCGATGGGCTGATGGCCTGCGAGAAGCTGATCGCGAACGAGCCGGGCCCGTTCTGCTTTGGGGCCGCGCCGACCATGGCCGATCTCTGCCTGGTGCCGCAGCTCGCCAATGCCCGGCGCTTCGGCGTCGATGTCTCGGTGTTCCCGCGGCTGTTGAAAGCGGAGGCCGCGGCGAAAGCGATGCGGGCCTTCGCCGATGCCGCGCCGGAAAAGCAGCCCGATGCCGAGTAAATCCATAGCCGTCACAATGGACGCGGTCTACACCGCGCCCGGCTATCTCTTTCGCCGGATGCAGCAGATCGCGGTTTCGATCTTCGTCGAGGAGTGCAGGGCCCACGATCTGACGCCGGTGCAGTTCGCAGCCCTGGTCGCGATCCACACCCATCCCGGCATCGACGCCACGCGACTCTCTGCCGTGATCGCTTTCGACCGCTCGACGCTCGGCAATGTGATCGAGCGGCTCGAGACCAAGGGCTATATCGAGCGCAAGGCCTCGGGCGAGGACAAGCGGATCAAGCTGTTGTATCTGACGAAGGCGGGCGCCGCGCTGCTGCGCGACATCATGCCCTCGGTCGATCGCGCCCAGGCGCGGATGCTGCAACCGCTGAAGCCGGCCGACCGCAAGGCGCTGCTGGCGCTGCTCACGCAACTGGTCGATCTCAACAACGAGGCCTCGCGGGTGCCGCTGCGCGCCGAAGACGCACTCGAGCATCTCGGGAAATCAAGCTGATGGCAGCCAGACGGCCGGTGCTGATCGCAGGCGGCGGCATCGGCGGCCTCGCCGCGGCACTTGGGCTCGCGCAAAAGGGCATCGCCTCGATCCTGCTGGAGAAGGCCGCCGCGCTCGGCGAGATCGGCGCCGGCATCCAGCTCGGCCCCAATGCGTTTCATGCCTTCGACTATCTCGGCGTCGGCGAGGCCGCGCGGCGCATGGCTGTTTATATCGACCAGCTCCGGTTGATGGACGCGCTGACGGCGGAGGAGATCACCCATGTCGATCTGCGCGACGCTTTTCGCGCGCGTTTCGGCAATCCCTATGCGGTGGTGCATCGCGGCGATCTGCACGGCGTATTCCTGAAGGCCTGCCGCGATCACGCGCTGATCGAGCTTCGCACCAGCGCCGAAGTCTTAGGTTACGACCAGGACGGCGGATCAGTGACAGCGCATCTTGCGTCCGGCGAGCGCGTCAACGGGTCGCTTTTGATCGGCGCCGACGGGTTGTGGTCCAATATCCGCAAGCAGGTTGTTGGCGACGGGCCGCCGCGCGTTTCCGGCCATACCACCTATCGCTCGGTGATTCCGACCGAAGAGATGCCGGAGGATCTGCGCTGGAACGCGGCGACGCTGTGGGCCGGCCCGAAATGCCACATCGTGCATTATCCCCTGTCTGGCTGGAAAGTCTTCAACCTCGTCGTCACCTGCCACAACGACGCGCCCGAACCGGTGGCCGGGAAGCCGGTCTCCGACGAAGAGGTGATGCAGGGCTTTACGCATGTCCATGAGCGCGCCCAGGCCATCATCCGCCATGGCAGGAACTGGCGGCTCTGGGTGTTGTGCGACCGCGATCCCGGCGAACGCTGGATCGACGGCCGCGTCGCGCTGCTTGGCGATGCTGCCCATCCCATGTTGCAATATTTCGCGCAAGGCGCCTGTCAGGCGATGGAAGACGCGGTGTGCCTGTCGCATATGCTGGGCGTTCATCCAGACGATCACGAACGCGCGCTGGAGCAATATCGCGCCCAGCGTTTTCCCCGCACCGCGCGGGTGCAATTGCTCTCCCACGCCATCGGCGAACACATCTATCACCCCGCGGGCGAACACGCGCGGCTGCGCAACGCGATCATGGGCGCGAAGTCGCAGGAAGAATGGTGCCGCGATCTGGCGTGGCTGTATGGCGGGACGGGGTTGGGAGGATTGTAACCCGTCATTGCGAGGAGCACTCTTGTCCGCCGAAGCCCGCCTTCGGGCGAAGGCAGATGCGACGAAGCAATCATCTTTGCCGCGCAAAGAAAGAAAGAAAAGAGTGGATTGATTCGCTTCGCTCGCAATGACGGTTATAAAATTCTGATGTCGTCCCGGCCTTGAGCCGGGACCCATAATCCCAACTGCGCATTGCCGAAGGCTGGATCGGCCATCCGGAACAACACCAAATGGCTGTGGTTATGGGCCCCGCCTGCGCGGGGGCGACGCGACGGCATCAAATCCGCATCACCGCCTGGCGGTCGATTTTGCCGGTGCCGGTTTTCGGCAGCTCGTCGATGAATTTAATCTCGCGCGGGTATTTGTAGGGCAGGAGCTTTCTCTTCACGAAATCCTGCAGCCCCTTCGTCGTCTCCGTCACATCGAACCCGCCCGCATTCATCACCACCACCGCCTTCAGCGTCATGCGGCGGTCGGGCAGTTCGGCCGCAAAAACGGCGCATTCGCGGACGTCGGGATGTTCGGCGAGGCAGAGCTCGACTTCGAGCGGATAGACCCATTGGCCGGAAATCTTGATCAGATCGTCGGCGCGGCCGCGGAAAAAGTAAAAGCCGTCGGCGTCGCGCACGAAACGGTCGCCGGTGTAGATCCAGCCTTCATCGCGGATGGTCTCGGCTGTCTTGTCCGGCCGGTTCCAGTACAGCGGCGTAGCGGAATCGCCGCGTACCCACAAAATACCTTCCTCGCCGTCGCCGACCTCGCGGCCGTCACTGTCCCGGAGCATGATCTCATAGCCGGGCACGCGTAGCCCTGCGGCGCCGAGCTTCTTCCGCTCCGGGCGATTACACAAATAAATGTGCAGCACCTCGGTCGAACCGAGCCCCTCGACGATTTCGAGCCCGGTCAGCCGCTTCCAGCCGTTGAAGACATCGGCCGAAAGCACCTCCGCCGCCGAGACGGCCATGCGTAGCGATGAAAAATCGGCTTTATCCGCACCCTCGGCCTTGGTCAGGGAGGTGTAAAGCGTCGGCAATCCGAAGAATACGCTCGGACGAAAGCGCGCGATCGCCTCGAAGATCGCCGCCGGTTTCGGCTGGCCCGGCAGCAGCAGGGTCGCCGCACCCATCGAGAACGGAAAGGTGATGGAGTTGCCGAAGCCATAGGCGAAGAACATCTTTGGCACCGAGAAGCAGATGTCATCGGCGTTCAGCTTCAACACGTTTTGCGCAAACGCGGCATCGCTATAGGCCATGTCGTGCTGCAAATGGACGATGCCCTTGGGCCGGCCGGTCGAGCCGGACGAATACATCCAGAACGCCATCTCGTTGCGGGTGGTATCGGCTTCGGCGAGATCGGCCGGGAAATCCGGCAGCCAGCGGTCGGCGTGGATCGTCTCCGGTGCGGCATTGTCGCTCGCTATGCCGTTGACGACGATCAGCGTAGACAGCGCGGTGTCCTTGCAAGCCTCCGCATTGAACCGCGCGACAAATTCGGCATCGGCCACCGCGACGGCAGCGCCGGAATCGGCAAGATAGAATTGCAGGAGATCCGGCGGTGTCAACGTGTTGATCAATAGCGGCACAAAACCGGCGCGGACCGCGCCGAAGAATGCCGCCGGATAGGCCGGGGTGTCGTCGAGGAACATCAGGATGCGGTCGCCGCGCGCAAGGCCAAGCGAGACAAAGCCGTGACCCCAGCGGCAGGCCTCGTCGCAAAGTTCGCGATAGCTGCGCGTCCCCAGCGGGCCGGTCAGCGCCAGCCTGTCGCCACGGCCCTTGGCGAGATTGTCGAACAGGATGCGGCTGGCGTTATAGGCCTGCGGGATCGCAAAGCCGATTTCGCGCGCACCGGCGCAATCCGGCGGCACCGCATCGGCGATCTCGCGCTTCATGTCTTGCTCCCGCCCGCCGACAAACGCCGCGTCGCCTCATAGCGCGCCATAAAGCGCGGCGCCATCGCGCGCAGGCGGGCATCGTCGATCCGCCCGGAGCGGGTGATATAGCTATGGGCAAAATCCATCAGGCCGAGCTTCATATGTTCGGGGAATTTCTCGTACCAGTCGGCGCTGGTGCGCGCCGCCGTCACCAGCTTCTTCACGATCGGTTGCCGCTCGCTTTGGTAGCGGGCGAGGGCGGCCGGAATAGCGGGTTCGGCCTCCAGCGCCTTGCTGAGCGCAATCGCATCCTCGATCGCAAGCCGCGTCCCCGAGCCGATCGAGAAATGCGCGGAATGCAGGGCGTCGCCGATCAGCACCCTGTTTCCCGACCACCAGCGCTCATTCCAGATCCATGGGAAATTGCGCCAAACCGATTTGTTGGAAATCAGCGGATGGCTGCCGAGCGTGGCGGCGAACACCCGTTCGCAGATCGCTTTGGATTCATCGACTGTTTTGTCGGCAAAGCCGTGGGCTTCCCAGGTCGCGGGATCGCATTCGACCAGGAAGGTGCTCATCTCGGGCGAATAGCGATAGTGATGCGCGTTGAAGGTACCAAGCCCGGTCTCGACAAAGGTCTGCGACAGGGTCGCGAAGCGCTTTGTGGTGCCATACCAGGCGAATTTGTTGAGGGAATGCGACAGCGAGGCGCCGAAATCGCTCTCGAAGGTTCGACGCACCAGCGAGTTCAGGCCGTCGGCAGCGACGATCAAATCATAGCCGGTGAATTGGTCGAGGGATGCGATAGCAGTGTCGAACTGCAACGCGACGCCGACCGAAGCCGCGCGCTGCTGCTGGATGGTCAGCAGTTCGAGTCGTCCGATCGACGAGAAGCCGACGCCGTCTATCTCGACGCTCTCACTGCGCAGACTGAGCGTGATGTTGTTCCAGCTCTCCATCCGCGGCGCGATGGCATCGACCGTGTCAGGATCGTCGGCGCGCAAAAATTCCAGCGCCTGTTCGGAGAACACCACGCCAAAACCCCAGGTGGCGCCGGCGGGATTTTGTTCGAACAGGTCGACTTGCACCTCCGGATGGCGCTTCTTCCAGAGATAGCTGAAATAGAGACCACCGGGGCCTCCGCCGATCACGGCGATCCGCACGTCCTGCCTCCGCTCGAGCATGATTGCCGCTGTGCGTTATCCGCGAGCGCCGCCATTTGCAAGCTCGGAAAGCGCGGCCTCGGCGCGGCGCTGCAGAATCACCGCGCCCTGGCGCCTCGCGATGTCGAGCGCGGTCGTGAAGGCCGATCGCGCTTCGTCCTTGTTGTCGCGGCTCAGCGCCAGCAGGCATGCCCCGCGCAGGCGATAGATTTCCGGCAGATAGAAGCCAATGCCGGGTTCGTCGATCCCGGCGAGCGCGTGGTCGAGATGCGCCAGACCATCCGCAGGCCGCGCGGCGGCCAGCAGGACTTCGGCGGCCAGCCCAAGATAATAATGTGGCAGTGGGCCAACCGCGGTCGCATTGCCGATCTCGGCGTCGATCAGCCGTGCTGCGTCGGAGACGCCCGAACCCGTCGCGGCGGCCCAGCCAGCCAGCACCAGGCTGCCCGCCCGCCACGGCGTCAGGCCGAATTTTTCCGCCAGCCCGGCCGTGCGCTGCGCTACCGCGAAGGTGGTCGCGCGATCGCCGCCAAGCTGGTGACCCATGGCGGAATTGTGCAGTCCATGAGCAAGGCTGTTGGGATGGTCGAGCCGTTCGGCCAGCCCAACGGCTTGCGCGTACCCTTGCTCCGCCTCTTGGTTGAAGCCTGCCAGTTGGCGCGCGTTGCCAAACTGCACATGGGCGCAGACTCCGGGATCGTGGCCGCCAAACGCGTGCCCGAGGTGGCGGTGACGAGCCATGTCGTAGAGCGCGATGCCGTTCCGGCAATCGTCCAGCGCATCCGCGACGTCGCCACGGAAAAACGCCGTCGACCATCGGCAATGATAGGCTTCGAGCAGCAGCTCTTCGTCGTCGGAGTTTTGTGCAAGCGTCACGAGTTCGCTGGCCCGCTTGCGCGCCGATGACGTCTTGCGCTTGATGGCCGCATTGATCCAGAGGCCCCATTTGGCCTGGAACAATCGGGGGCCGTCGCCCAGCCGCTCACCGATCTCGTTGGCCCGGGTGTAGGCATCCTCGACCTGCGGACTCCCCATGCCGTGCGTGACGATCAGCGCCGAGGCGAGCTTGAGCAGAAAATCGAGACGCTTGTGCATCCCCTCCTGCGTTGGCAGTGCCTCCGCCAGTTTGAGGCCTGCGGCAAAATGCGCGCTCGCCTCCGGATAGGCCGAACGGCTCACGGCCTGGTCGCCGGCGCGCATGCGATAGTCGCTTGCAGGGAGCAACAGCCCCGCCTCGCCGAAATGATAGGCCAGCAGGTCTGGCTCGCGCGCGGCGAGGTCGCCGAAATCCCTCTCGAGCGCGCGGGCGATGCGGTCGTGCCATTCGCGCCGGCGCGCCAGAAGCAGGCTCTCGTAGGCGACGTCGCGAACCAGCGCGTGCTTGAAGATAAAGCCCCGCTCCAGGCTGCGTTCCTCCGGGAACACGATTCCTGCGGCGACGAGCCGGGCCAGCGTGCTGTCGAGTTCTTCCGCATCCCGCGCGGTCGCGGCGCTCAACAACGCAAGCGAAAATTGCCGGCCGATGACGGCGGCGATCTGCGCGACCTCGCGCGCGTCGCCGAGCCGGTCGAGCCGGGCCATCAGCGAATCCTTCAGCGTCGCCGGCACCGCGCCGTTTTCGCCGGCCGATTCCATGACGCTCTTGGTCAATTCCTCGACGAACAGGGGAATGCCGTCGGTCTTGGCGACGATCGCGGCCACCGCTTCCGCGGACAGGCCGTGCGCCGCGGCGACACCGGCCACCAATTGTACGCAGTCCTGACGGCCGAGACGGCCGAGCGTCAGCAGTGTGGCCTGCGGCCGGCTCGACCAGGGCGCCGTAAAATCCGGCCGCGCGGTCACCACCGCAAGCGACCTTGCGCGGCCGATGCTGTCGGCGAGCCGCGTCATCATTTCGAGCGTGGTGGCGTCAGCCCAATGCGCGTCCTCCAGCACGATAAGCACGGGGTCGCTTTCCCCAAGATTGAGGAAGGAGTCGACGAGGAAGGCCAATGTCGCCGCCTTGCGCTGCGCCGGCGTCTGCGATGACGGCTCCGCCGCCGTTAGTGGGATCGACAGCAGCTCCGCCAACAACGGGATGGCGGCGGCGTTCGAAGCCCCCCGCTGTCCGAACAGGCTGCCGAGTTTTTCGATCCGCGCCGCCGCCGAATCGGACGCTGTGAAGCCGGCGTCACGGCCGAGATACTGGATGACAGGATAGAGCGCGCTGTCGCTGTGATAGGGCGAGCATTGCAGGTTGATGCGACGATGCGGCTCGCCGGCCAGTGCTTCCCGCAGCGCCTCGATCGACCGCGATTTCCCGATTCCCGCTTCGCCCACCAGCGTGACGATCTGGCCTTCGCCCTGCCGCGCAAGGCGCCAGCGATCGAGCATCAGCCCCATTTCATGGGCGCGGCCAACCAACGGCAGATTGCCGCCGCTCCGGGCGGCAAAACGGCTTACGACCGAGGCCTCGCAAGCGACGCGCCATGCCGGCACCGGACGGGGAAAACCCTTCAACTCGTGCGCGCCGGTGTGTTCCAGTTCGAACAGCCCGCCCAGCAGATTCCGGGTGGCCTCGCTGAGGATGATGCTGTCCGGTCCCGCGAGTGCCTGCAGCCTTGCGGCGAGATTGGGAGTTTCACCGACGATGGTGCGCTCACGGGCCGTGCCGGTGCCGATGATTTCGCCGACCACGACGAGGCCGGTGGCGATACCGATGCGCGTCTGCACCCTCGTAGTGTCGGGCAATTCGATCTCGGCCGCTTCCGCCACGATGCTGATGGCGGCGCGGATGGCGCGCTCGGCCGCGTCCTCGAAGGCGCGAGGGAAACCGAAATAGGCCAAAACGCCGTCGCCCATGAACTTGGCGACGAAGCCGCCATAGCGGCCGATCGCGCCGGCCGCGGCGTCCTGATAGCGGCGGATCAGGCCGCCGAGCAGTTCGGGATCGACCTTGCCCGACAGCGCGGTCGAACCGACCATGTCGGCGAACAACACCGTCACCTGGCGGCGTTCGGCATCGCCCGATTCCGAACCCTCGGGAGCAGACGGCTTCGATGACGTCGGCGCGGCATTGCCGGCGGCGATCGCTTTCAGCAGCCGGCGGCGGTTGCCGAGCGACAGGCCGAGCTGTTCGAGATCGTGCTCGCTCAGTTCCGCAAGGATATCGAGATCGATATCGTTCGCCTCGAAAGTGTCGGCGTATTGCTCGAGCCCGTGCCCGCGCAACCAGTCGCGAAGATCGCCCATGCCGTCCGTTCTCTAGCCCCCTCCTGCAATGCCCGGACTGGCACATTTCCGCAAGCTGGAACTCGCCGCTCCTGACTACTGCGCCGCGAACTGGCCGAGCACGTCGGAACACGCCGGCGACAGCGAGGCCGACTGCGTGGCCAGGCATTCGATGATGCGTCCGCCGCCGGCCGGCACGCCGGCGCACAACGTGCGCACATCTCCGCCGCAGGCCGAGCGCAACACGAATAATATCTCGCGCGGCCGCATCGGCCGCAGCACCAGCGCGGGTGCCGACGCGGCGGCGGGGGCGGCGGTCCCGGCCGGAGCGCCGCCTGCCGCAGGTGCGCCCGCGCCGCCGCCAGCTGCGCCGATCGCCTTCGCGCAACTGGCCGAGACTTTCGATTTGTTCTTCTCCAGGCATTGCAAGGCAGCCGGGCCGCCGGTCGGCACGCCGGCGCAGACTCTCTGATAGTCCGAGCGGCAGGCGC
>Ga0209483_1000654_pt1 | contig 28859 bp, 25 predicted proteins | sample NGEPerA_FD_184508 | JGI IMG/M metagenome (GOLD analysis project Ga0209483, IMG submission 184508) | Arctic peat soil microbial communities from the Barrow Environmental Observatory site, Barrow, Alaska, USA - NGEE PermafrostL2-A... | ecosystem: Environmental > Terrestrial > Soil > Wetlands >... | reverse complement strand
GCATCATTCCTGTCTGCCCGAATCCGCGAGTGCGGGGCATTCCTGCCCCGCCGAGCGGATTCCCGTGACATTGCAATGGTGTTCAGCCGGACTTCGGCGGCGACACGGGAAACGCCGATTCGTGAGCATGGATGCTGGAGGTGATCAGCTCGCGAAAGGCTTCGAGCTGCTGGGGGGAGGAGAAGGCCCGTTTGGGTATGCCATGGTAACGCACCAACGCCGATTTCTTGGCTGCTGTGAGATACAGGACGAAAGAGCTGGCTGTCTCATCGAAGCCGTGAAAGGCGGCCCATTGATGCTCGATCCGCGTGAAGGGCAAGCCAAATCAGGCCGGCTTCGCTCGCAGTTGCCTGATATTTGTTGTGGAGCAATTGATCGTCCTTGGACACTCGCCGCAGTTGTCGGAAGAAAAACCACAGGAAGCCGAAGATAAGAAACCAGGACAGGAGCAGAGGCCATATGTCCCGCCAAGACACAGAGTCGGCAGGCGTTGGCCCGCCCACCGCGCGTGGCCGCGCTGGTGCATAAGTCAAATTAAACAGTCCAATCACAACAACAAGTAAAACCGCCCAGGCGAGCAGACTTAGGCGCACCCTCCAGGCGGGGCGCCTCCGGCGCAATGCGGCTTTCATCGCCTCGGCGAATTCCTGAGGCGTGTATTCAAACTCAATGTGAATTGGATTCATAAACCTTCACGTTCCGTGCAGGAAGTACTCCATCAATTCATGCCCCTTCTCGAAATGCAGCCCGGCCGCCGCCGCCTCGCGCTCGGTGTATGTCGCCGGGCGGGAATTGGCTATCCCCGTTCCTGCCATGGCAAACAACGTAGGGGCGTACCCATGCTTGCGCGTGGCGATATTGGTGGGATGATCCGGCAAAACAAGTATCCGCCATTGCGGAAACGTACGCAGCTTCCGCAGCACCGGCCCCACCACAAATTGATCGATGTGCTCAATCGCCTGCACCTTGGTTTTCCAGTCGGCCTGGTGGGATGCCTCATCGGGGGCTTCGACGTGCGAGAGAACCAGGTCGTATTTGTCGAGCATGGATGCGGTGTCGATGCCCTGGCCGACGTAATTAGTATCGTGGAAGCTGGTCATGCCTTCCACTTCATGCACGTCCCATCCAAGCAAAACGGCCAGGCCGCGGAGCAGATCGACGCCGGTGATCATGCAGCCGGATGTGACGCCAAAGCGCTCGCGAAAGGTCGGCATACTGGGGGCGTGGCCCTGCCCCCAAAGCCAAACCTGCGTCGCCGCGTTCACGCGTTTCTCCCGGCGCGCCCGGTTCACCGGATGATCGGCAAAGACCACTTTCGACCGCTCCATGATGCCATTGAGAACGTCCGCGCCCATCCCTTTTGGCGCCCACTTGGCGGCCGATTCATCGGGGATTTCATGCGGCGGGCGCGTCGCAACCTCAAAGACCCGGCTCCCGCGATAGACCAGCAAGTTTCGGTAACTCACGCCGGTATGAAACTCAAAGCCGGGGATGTCGATGGCCTTGGCCAGATCGTCGATCAACCGCTTGGCCTCGGCATTTGAGATGCCCCCGGCGGAGTGGTCTTTCATCAGCCCATCGGCCACGGCCACCAGATTGCAGCGAAAGACCCAGTCGCTCGCCGCCAGCGGGATTTGTTGCGCGGCGGCTTCCAACGGCGCGCGGCCGGTGTGATAAACGCCCGGGTCGTATCCGAGCAATGACATCGTCGCCACGTCGCTGCCGCTCTCGAAACCCTCGGGCACGGTGCGCGCCGTTCCCAGCTTTCCCTCGCGGGCAATGGCGTCCATGTTCGGCGTGCGCGCCGCCTCCAATGGCGTCCTGTCGCCCAGTTCCGTCAGCGGCTCGTCCGCCGCTCCGTCGGGGATGATGATGGCGTATTTCATTTCGGTCCGCGTTTTGTACCTTGTTCAATTGACAGTACAAGGTTGGGAACCACACATCGGCATTGAAGACCCTTGCGGCGACGGCTAAAGTTGTGGATATGACCGAAACAGAAGCCATTCCCGCGAATTATTCGGAAGCGGTGAGAACTTTGGTGCGCTGGCACGCGGAGGGCGGCCCTGACGATCTACTCATCTTCGCATTTTCAGACCCGCATGAGCAGATGGTGAGGCTGATAGAAGTCAGCGACGAGTTCCTAAGTTCCGGCACAATCCAGCCCATGACTTTTGGACGATCAGCTGAATTTCCTTTTCGAAGCTCTACCGCTTTGGCCACTCCGGCTGAGTGGGAATCCGTGCGCGCGGGAACGTTGCCGCTTCCGCAAGGATGGGTCTTGGCTGCCGCGCAGCAGGTTTGGCCGTGACTCGCGACGGGGCGCTTCTGCTGCAAGCCCGCAGCGATTTTGCCGTGTATCAACACTTGGCCTCGCTGGATCGATCGGCGATGCCCGAGTGTCATGCTCTGCATTATTTCCAAATGTGCAGCGAGAAGGTTTCGAAGGCCGCGTTTGGAGCTCTGGGGCTAGTTACCGATCCATTCTCTCACGTCGCCTTTTCCCAAATCCCTTATCACATGGCTCGACGCGACGCCGCGCGGGCTCTGGGGTATAAAAGCTTTCACGCTTATCGCGCCTTTCTTGGTCGAGCGGCCCCGCTGTTCCGTCGCGTCGATGAATTGAATCCGGCGGTCGGTTTACAAATGCCGGCTGGCGCTGCAAAGGACGGCCCTAACGTCGAATATCCATGGCAAGCGAGGGATATTTCAGGCCAGGCGACATGGATCGTGCCCGCCGGGCACGGTTTTGAACTCTTGTCGCAAATGAAACGCGGCGGCGATGCGGCGAGAATGGTGGACTTTGTAAAGCGATTGCTCGAGCGGTTCGATGCGGTGTTCCGTTAGGCCTCCCCCAAACTCCCTGGGCTGATCCATCACTAGCGCCATCGGAATACGCCTTTGAATTGCTGGATCTGTTTAGGCAATCCGCCGATGCCGCGAGGCTGTTAGCGTTGGTCCGTACGCTTCTGACCCGATTTGAGGCGGTGTTTGGCTGAGGAGATGGCGACTCAAGGCATCGGCTCAAGGGCACGCCGCCCATCGTCCGATAACTTGAGGAATGGAAGCCTCGATATACCGGCTGCGGCATCAGGACATTCTTACGGCCTGCGTGCTGGCGCTGCTGAGCCTGGGCGTCATCATGGTGCAGTCGGCATCATCTTCCGTCACCGGCCAGTTGCATTGGCAATGGTCCATCATGGGCGGCAAGCATGTGCGATTTGCCGTCGCGGCGGCCATCACGTACCTGTTCATCGGACAGATCGACTACAGTTTTCTAATGCGGCGAAAGTCGCTGCTCACGTCGCCGATTGCTTGGGCGTCGGCCTTTGCGATGCTGACGTGCGTGGCGGTGCTGGTGCCGGGCATCGGCAGCCAGATCAATGGCGCGCGGCGCTGGCTTAAACTCGGACCAATGGTTTTGCAGCCTTCGGAACTGGCCAAATGGGCCGTCGTGATTTTCCTCGCCTATTGGCTGACGCGCAAGCCCACCGAGAAATTCTTCACCGGCTTCCTGCCGGCCATGGCGCCGGTTGCGATCTTGTGCCTGCTCGTGGTGATTCAGGATTTTGGGACGGCCGCGCTGATTGCCATTTGCGCGTTCACCATGCTTCTGGCGGGCCGGATCAAGCTGCGGCACATCCTCGTGGTGCTTGTGCCGGCGCTGATGGCCGGGGTGTGGTTCATCGCCCATAGATCGTATCGCATGAAGCGGCTGCTGGCGTTTCGCGACCCCTGGGCCTCGCCGCAGGGCGATGGGTATCACATGATCCAGAGCCTGCTGAGCTTTTCCACCGGCGGCATCTTCGGCCGCGGCCTGGGCAACGGCATTCAAAAGCTCGGCTACCTGCCGGAGGACACCACCGACTTTATCTTCTCGGTCATCTGCGAGGAGCTTGGGTTGTTTGGCGCGATCCTGACGATCGCGCTGTACCTGGGCATCATTTGGGTGGCCTGGCAGGTGATCCGCCAGAAGCGCGATGACTTTGGCCGGATGCTGGCGTTTGGAATCGCGTCGATGATCGGCTTGCAGGCCGCGATCAACATTGCCGTGGCGACCGTGAGCGTGCCGACCAAGGGCCTGTCGCTGCCGTTGATCAGCGCGGGCGGCAGCGGATTGGTGATCACCTGCGCGGCACTGGGCCTGCTATGCAGCACGGCGCGGCATCGCCGGGCCGCGGACGCGGTCGAGCCGGATCATGTTCCCGGGGGATTCCCGGTGATGCAGAATTGAAGAATGATGAGTGATGAGTGAACCGTGACTGCGGATATTTCCTGTCACGGTTCACTCATCACTCGTCACTCATCTTCCCTAGTGCGGCGGCTCGCCGGGATACGCGGTGTAATTGTTCGGATCGAGCGATTCGCTTCTTGGGATAAACGAGGCGTGGCCATCGGCATACGCGACGTTCCCCCGGCCCGCGGAGGGGTCGCCGGCTTTGTAGTCGAGATGATGTTCGCCGACAGTATCGTGGCGGTTGCTCAGAAGATTCAGGTTGCTTCCTTCCAAATAATTTTGAGCGGCCCAGCAACCGTCGTCGATCGTGGCGCTGCTCTCGCAGATCACCAGAATCGTGAGGGCGGAGTTGCTGATCTGGGTGGAGCGAATGGTGTTATGAGGACTGCTTGGCAAGGTTCCCGCCACCGGGGTGCGGCAGATAAACTCGTTGACGCTATAGCTATAAGGAAAAACGCCGCCTTCCAGCGCCTGATGCGTTGAAACATCATCGCTGGGGCAAATCAAGGCAGCTTTCATCGCCAACTTGCCACCGAAATATCCAGCGGTACTGCCACCCGATGGGCTGTTCTGAAAAGCGCCGATCCAGTAAACCCAGTCCTCGGGCGCCTCGAATCCGCCGCCGATTGCCGGGCGGGGAAACATGTTATTGTTATCCAATGTGTAGCCGTGCAGGGCGGCGGCAATCTGATGCAGATTGCTCAGGCATTTCACCCGATTGGCCTCCGCCCGCGCCCTGTTCAACACCGGCATTAAAAGCGCGATCAACACCGCGATAATGCCGATCACCACCAGCAACTCAATGAGCGTAAACGCCGCGCGGCGTCGGACGGATTGCAACCGTTCGGGCATAACACAACTCCTGACGGTCAATCCTCCCCTCCCGGCATCGGCCGCTGGTCCTGAATCACTAGTGATTCACACCCGCGCGGTCGATTGCGCCGGTCGCTATTGCCGTCATACATGTACCGGCGGCGCGCCGACTTTGTTCGCCTCGCCCGGCACGACGACCGGATCGACCGCGTGGGGGCCGAAGGCGTATTTTGGCAGCGTGTAGCTGGTCTGGTCGTGCATCGCCTCGGCCCAGGTGATCACCTTCCCGCTGTATGCCGACATGCGGGCCATGATGGCGGCGAGAGTGCTTTGCGACATGTAGACGCCGTTGTTGATCGGCTGATTCTTGCGGATGCTCTTGAACAGCGCGATGTGCTCGGCATCGTACATGTTGATCTTCGAAGGTCTGATCTTAGCGGGATTTTTGCCGGTGATAAACGGCGCGTCGGCTTGCACCGAGGCGATTCCGTCGGAGCCATACACCCAGTCGGAGACATCGCCGTTGCAATTGACGTACTGGCGGCAGTTGGTGAAGGCGCGGGTTTTCGGCGCTTTCTGGCCCTTTTCGTCCCATTCGAAGATCGTGTTGAAGTGATCGTAGACGTTCCCGTACTGGGGCGCGGTGCGCTGGATGCGCCCGCCGGTGGCGATGACGCGCGTGGGCGGAACGTCCTTCATGATCCACATCATTTTGTCAAGGCTGTGAATATGCTGCTCGACGATGTGATCTCCGCTGAGCCAATAGAAGTAGAGCCAGTTGCGGATCTGGAATTCCATGTCGCTCCATTTCGGCTGGCGGGGGCGGGTCCACAGGCCGCCGGTGAGATAGTTATGCTCGAGCGCGCGGATGTCGCCGACCGCGCCATCGTGGATTTTGTTGATGACGTCAATCTTGGATTGGTCATAGCGATAGCACAGGCCCGATACCAGCGAGAGGTTTTTTTCCTTGGCGAGCTTGGCGACTTCGAGCACTCTTCGCACGCCGGTCGGATCGACCGCGACCGGCTTTTCGCAGAAGCAATGCTTGCCGGCCCGGATGACGGCCTCAAGCTGCATGGGGCGGAAGTGCGGCGTGGTCGCCAGCAAAACCACGTCGCAGCTTTCGATCACGCCCTTGTAGCCGTCGAACCCGATGAATTGCCGTTCCTTGGGCACGTCCACCTGGTTGAGCACTTGCCCCTTGGCCCCCTGCTGGCCGTTGAGCTCCTGCTTGAGGCCGGCCAGCGCATCGGTAAGCCGATCGGGAAACAGATCGCACACGGCCCAGAGTACGGTATGTTCGTCGGCATGGCAGGCGTTCACCGCCGCCCCGCTCCCGCGTCCGCCGCACCCGACCAGGCCGATCTTGATGGTGTTATTCTCGGCGGCATACGCGCCGCGCGGAACAACCAGGCTCGAAGCCCCCGCCGCGGCCACCGCCGCCGCCGTGGAGGTCTTCACGAACTGCCGGCGAGTGGGCTGGCTTTGCGTTCCGTTCTGTGGCTGCATGGAAGGTTCTCCTAAAGGTTTTATGAGCAATGGAATTACAAGAAATCAACGGACATCAATCGACATACAGTGAAGATTACCGCAGAGACGCAGAGACGCAGAGAATGCAAAAAATAGTTTTGTTGTCATCCCTCTCTTGCTTTCTCTGCGTCTCCGCGCCTCCGCGGTAATTTTTCCGCTTAGGATGCCTCAGGGTGCGGGCTGGAAAGCGAACTGCCCAAACCGCTTCGATTCCCACACCGCGATCCGTCCGCCTTCGATCTTCGTTATACGCGCCGCCGCGCCCGGCGTTTGCTCCACCAGCGCCAGCCCCTTTTCGGGCCCCATCACGCTGACCGCCGTTGACATCCAGTCGGTGGTCGTGGAGTCCGGCGCGATCACGGTGACGGCGATCCGGTCCGTCAATCCCAGCCCTGTTTTCGGACTGATGATATGTGAATAGCGAACGCCATCAATGATGACGAACCGCTCGGTATCGCCGGAGGTGGAGATGCCATAATTATGCAGTCGCACGTACACGCCCGGCTTGGATTTGTCTTCCAGCGATTCGAGCCGGACGACCCATCCGCTCTTGCCCGGCGGTGGATCGCCGGCGTGTATATCGCCCGCCGCCCCGCACAGCGCGCGGGTGATGCCGAAACGCTCGCGCAACAGCTTGAGCACCTGCATCGAGGTGTACCCCTTGGCGATGCCGCCCACGTCCAGCACCATCCTGGGCGCCAGCAACTGCACGCTGCGGTGGGCCGGATCGAGCTTGATGAAGCGATAGCCGACTGATCGCTTTGCGGCTTCAATGCGCGAAGGCTTGGGCAACTGCACCAACTGCTGGGAGCGCCGCCACAGGCGCACCAGCGGGCCGACGGTGATGTCGAAGTCGCCGTCGGAAAGCCGGGCCGCTTCGAGCGAGCGCTCCAGCATGTAATACAAATCCTCGCTCACCGGCACCGGCGCCGCCATCGGCCCGTTGAGCGTTTGTTGCGAGAGCAGGCTGATCTCGCTGCTGGGCCGCCAGTCGCTGAGCGTCTGCTCGAGTTGATCCACGCGCGCCCAGCAAGCGGCGGCGGCCCGGTCGGCGGCGCCTTTGTCCGAGGCATAAAGCGTGAGGCCAAAGATCGTGCCCATCTTCGGCGCGGAATACTCGAATCGCGAAAGCGACGGCGCCTTTGATTCGCCATGATTGGCAGGCCCCTGGCAACCCGCTAGTGCGCAGATCACGATTGAGACAATGACGCTGGAAAAGGTGCTCTTCATTCCGCCGCTTTTGTAGGTTTGTAGGGTTCGCTTCAGCGAACGCTGCTCTTTGCGCTATCAAGCCGGACGCCCCGCATCATACCCACCGCCCCTCCGAATGTGGAACGCGGTTGGCAGCGCTCATGGAAGCGAGGGCGTGCCCGAATTTCCGGGCAGGCGTAACCGTTGACATCCACAGGGTTTGGTGGGGCAGACATTCCTGTCTGCCCGAATCCGCGAGTGCGGGGTTCCTGCCCCGCCGAGCGGATTCGAATCGGTTCGGGAGGACAAGAATGTCCTCCACTCACCGACTCGCCGGCAGGCAAGAATGTCTGCCCCACCGTCCGCCAATTCCCCGCCTGGAAAAGTGGGCATACCCGGAAGCGACGAGGGCGTCGCTTCCACGTAGAAGCGGCGTCCCCGCCGCTTTTCTTCGTCAATCCCTATGCCCGAAAGTGGAACACTAATACCGCATTCCAATTTAGATCCGATTCAAGCACACAACACCGCCCCGCCATGGCCGTACGATTTGGAAGTCACCCCATGCGAACGCTCCTGACAATCACCTGCGTGGCCCTTCTGGCTTCGTCCCTGCGCGCCGACGACTGGCCCAACTATCGCGGTCCCCATCACGACGGCACATCCTCCGAAACCGGCTGGACCACCCAATGGCCGCCCCAAGGCCCCCCGGTGCTGTGGAAAGCCAACGTCGGCACCGGCCTTTCCTCCTTCGCCGTCGGTGGCGGGCGCGCGTACACCGCCGGCAACACCGACAACACCGATACGATCTTCTGCCTTGACTCCAACACCGGCAAAGTCATCTGGAAGCATTCATACCCCTCCGATCTGGGCGCCAAGTTCTTCGACGGCGGCACCACCGCCACGCCGACGTTGGACAACAAGCGGCTCTACGTCATCGGCCGCTGGGGCGATTTGTTTTCCTTCGACGCCGCCTCCGGCAAAGTCATCTGGCAGGAAAATATCCACACCGAAACCAAAATCCGCGTGCCGGGCTGGGGATTCTCCGGCTCGCCGCTGGTGATGGGCGATCTGCTGGTGCTCAACGTCGGCGAGGCGGGCGTGGCGGTGAATAAGAGGACGGGAAGGATCATCTGGAAATCCGCCAGCAAGGATGCCGGCTATTCCACGCCCGTGCCGATGTCGGCGGACGGAAAATCGCTCGTGGTGCTGAGCAATGCGCTGGCGATCCTGGCCGTTGATCTTCAGACGGGCAAGCAAGTCTGGAAGATGCGCTGGGTGACGCAGTACGGCGCGAACGCCGCCGATCCGATCGTAAACGGCGATCGCGTGCTGATCTCCAGTGCCTATGGCAAAGGCGCCGCCCTGCTACAATCCGCCGAGGGTGAACCCAAAATCCTTTGGAAGAGCAAAGTCCTCCGCTCCCACCTCAACCCCGGCGTGCCGCTGGGCGAATTCGTCTATGGTTTCGACGGAGACAAACGCAACGATGCCTCGCTCAAGTGCATCGAGTTTGCCACCGGCAAAGAGAAGTGGTCCGCGAAGGAATCTGGCGTTGGCTCGCTGATCATCGCCGACGGCAAGTTGATCGTTCTCAACGAAAACGGCGAACTCGTAATCGCCCCGGCATCCCCCGATGGATTCAAGCCAATCGCCCATGCCCAGATATTGGGCGGCACCTGCTGGACTTCGCCGGTCTTGTCCGGCGGGCGAATTTTCTGCCGCAATTCGCGGGGGGATGTGGTCTGTTTGAACGTGCGGGGAAGTGATAGTGATGGCCCCCATGCTTGGCTTCCGATCCCGACGAAGACTATGTTCGCCGGTTCTCTTTGCCCAAGAAGGCCATTTCATGTGGATCGGATCTGCGCCGACTCACGATGCGCGAAATGCTGGGCGCGTTCATCAGCCTTCGTGCCCGCCACTATCGGGACACGGAGCAGATCGAACCGGCGGATCGCGATTATGCCCTGTCGCGGGTGCTCTTTCCCAAGTACCGCAGCGCGTATGTCGCCGCTATGATCCCAATGCTGACTCGCGGCAAATGGCTTTTCGAATCTGATGAACTCGGACATCCAAACTCGCTCTTCGAGGACCTGGCTCCAATTTTTACCCCTAAACTGTTTCACTTGGCTAATCCTGTTGGGATCGGTACCGTTCAGCAATCCCCGGTGGTTCCCGATGGCGTGATTCGTCCGCCGGGAGTCTACTTGGTGCAGGTTCCGGCATCGTCGGTGCGTGTCGAATAAACTAATCGGAAGGCAGGTCTGAAATGGAATCTTCGCAGATCGCTCGCCGCTCAACGAATGAACGGCTTTCGCGGCTCGGCATCCTTCACGAGCCGATGGGCTACGTGGATGGAGCAAACTTGTACGAATTTGTCGCAGATGGACCCATTGATCTCGTTGATCCGCTCGGTTTAGACGCGGAGAAGACGTTCACAATCCATGACACCACCCGAGACGGTTCCCCGGCTGATCCACAAGGAACAGTAACTGTTTCACTGTCCGGGACTAACCTTTGCGCTGGCGACAAAAAAGGCAAGATCGAGTTGAAGGTTGTGTATAAACCCACCTCGGGCATTTCCGGTAAGGCGTCAGATGAAGGTTATCTTGTGATAAACGGCACCAAGGTAGACCCAACTGGCAAGGATAAGGAAATCACAGCGAAGTGGTCCACGGAGGTCGGGGGTGATGGAAAGGGGCACTCGGGGCGGATCTATGTGGCAGCGGTCTACAAGCCAGATGTTCTCGACAAAAAAGAGGATCCGGATAAGATTGGCAGAACAGGCGTTCTCCATGTCATCGTCATTACGTGGAAGTACAACTGCAACTGCGGCGCACTGGATGCGAATGGACTTCGAGCCGACATCAAACTCACCGAGGATAAGAAGTTGACTGGCCAGCTCCCTACCACTGAGCCGGCCGAACGGAATTAGATCGAATGAATCGTACCCCGTGCGTGATTCTCGCCGTAGCCATTGTATTTAACATCGGCTGTCCGATGACATGCGCATCGGACCCCGCTGCGCCGGTGGTAACCAAGCCCACATCCTCCGATGGTTCAAAACAAGAAGCAGAAGCACTGCTGAACGCACTGAATGATGTGGCAGCGAAAACAGGGGTGCCGAGAGTTCGTTATGACGCCTTGCATAGAGTCACTTCCGTGTGGTTGAATACAACGTTCGCAACGGATCAGAATATCACGCTACTGGATCAGTTTGCTCACCTCAGAGAAGCAAAGATTTCGTGCGCGCCGGTCTCAATCACACCCGTCGCTCTGACCGCGTTATCCAATCTTGCACGCCTTGAGCAGATTGAGTTAAGGGGCGCTTCCGAACACATCACCCGAGAGATTGTTACCGCATTGGGCAGAATAGGAACGCTAAAGACCATCATCATCCGTGATAGCGAGATTGAGCCAGACGCTTTAGCTTCTTTACAGGCGTTGCCGCATCTTGAGGTCTTGAAAGTCAGTGGGACAGAAGCGGAGTTCACCGACCTGAACATTCCCGCTGTCGCAAAGCTCTCGCATCTGACCGACTTGGACATAAGTCACACCGGCGTGACGAATTCATGCCTAAACTCGCTTGCCAAGCTGCCAAGGCTTAAACATTTGACAGTGATTGCAACAAAAGTCTCCGAGGCCGGAGTGCGTGGATCACAACTTTCGGGCAAGGTAGACGTTGTGGGTGCACGGCTGACCCCAAGTGGACCGGACTTAATGAGATAAAGCCGTTTTACTTCCGCACCAACGGACAGTCTAGTGCATTGTCACGCAATGATTTTGGGGTAAATCACTAGAGTTTTACCCGCATTTGGAAGCATGACAATGCACTAGTCCCGCCAGCATAGAAAAGGGGCCCGCTGAACGGTGCTGCCATTCGTTCACTGGAGCCATCGCAATGACGCAATCACGCCGACAGTTCATAACCACCTCCGCCGCCGCCTCCGGGCTTCTGCTTGGGGCCCCATATATCCACGCGCAGGACAAAGTCGATCGCATCTTCACCACCGCCATCATCGGCGCCGGCTGGTGGGGACGAAACGTCCTGCGCGAGGCCATCGCCTCCAAACGCTGTAAGCTCACGGCGATGTGCGATGTCGATGGCAACAGCCTCGAAGCCTCCCTCGATCAGATGGGCGAGCTCGCGGGAACGTCTCCCAAGGGATACAAGGATTACCGCGAGCTGCTGGACAAGGAAAAGCCGGAAGTTGTGATCATTGCCACCCCGGATCATTGGCACGCGCTGCAAGCGATCGCGGCACTCAAGGCCGGGGCGCACGTCTATGTGGAGAAGCCGACGGCACAAACCATCAACGAAAGCCGCGCGCTTCTCAAGACCGCCCGCGATTCGGGGAAGGTGGTGCAGGTGGGACTGCATCGGCGGGTTGGGCCGCATTACGTCGCCGCCCGGCAATTCTTCCGCTCCGGCGGCGTCGGCGAACTGGGCATGATTCGCATCTTCGCCGACGGCGCCGGCGGCCGCGAACTACCCAACCCCAATAGCGAAACCCCCGATAACATGAATTGGGACCTCTGGTGCGGCCCAGGCCCCCTCCGCCCCTTCAACACCAAGCTCCATCCCGGCGGCTGGCGCAACTTCCTCGACTACGCCAACGGCCAACTCGGCGACTGGGGCGTCCATTGGCTCGATCAGGTGCAATGGTTCACCGATGTCACCTACCCCAAAGCCGTCTACAGCACCGGCGGCCGCCCTGTCCGCGGCGCCGCCATCAACGACCAGCGCGGCCAAACCACCGATGCCCCCGACCATCAGGCCGCCGTCTATGAATTCGACAAGTTCACCGTAAGCTGGGAGCACCGCCAGTTCGGCGGGCAGGGCGCCGAAAAAACCTCCATCGGCGCCTACTTCTACGGCTCCAAAGGCACCCTCCACGTCGGCTGGCGCGACGGCTGGACCTTCTACCCCAACCGCGGCACGCCGATCCATCAACCCTCCCAACTCCAGGAACCCGATGGCCACAACATCAAGCTCCTCTGGGCCGACTTCATGCACGCCATCGACACCCACACCCGCCCCGCCGCCGACATAGAGCCCGCCCACCGCGCCACCGTCATGGCCCTGCTGGGCATGCTCTCGCTGAAAGCCGGGCGCAGCGTGCGGTGGGATGGGGCGAAGGAAGCAATCGTGGGGGATGAGGGAGCGGCGAAGCTGATGGGGCGGGAGTATCGCAAGCCGTGGGTGTATCCGGGATGAGGGGGCGTCGATGGGCACGCGACGGACTATAGCCGGCGACCTGATTGCGCGTGAAAATCCGAAATCCCGAAGCACGAAATCCGCAACAAATCCAAAGAAGAAACAAAAGAGCAAATATCTAAACGCAAGCGCATGAAGGTAGGGTCGAAGGACCCTTTAGGATCATTGCTGGAAAATCCGGCGGCAAGCAGCGCGGGGCTGCTAGACTAAAGCTCGATCATTTCTTCCCACGCGCCTCTTCTTTTTCGAGTTCCGCGAGCTTGGCGATTCGCCGGACATGGCGGCCGTCGGCGAAGGGCGTGGTGAGGAATATCTCGACGATCTGCCGAAGCTGATCTTCGCTGAGAAGGTCGGTGCCGAGGCACAGGACATTGCAGTGATTGTGCTCACGGGCGATGCGCGCGGTGACCTCGTCGTGCGCCAGGGCGGCGCGCACGCCGTTGATTTTGTTAGCGGCGATGGACATCCCCAGGCCGCTGTTGTCCAGCAGAATGCCCACGTCGGCCCTGCCGGCCACCACCGCCCGGCACGCGGGCGCGGCCAGATCGGGATAGTCGCAGGCGGTATTGTTGTCGCAGCCGAAATCCTCGACGTGGTGCCCCATGCGCTTGAGCACCGGCAAGAGCCGTCGCTTCGCGTCGTAACCTCGATGATCGCATGCCACCGCGAGTTTCATGTATTGTCCTGCTTGCCCGCGGATCACGGCAGTTTCTTGCCTTCCAGTCGCTTCTCGATCAGTGAGCGAAGCTGGGCGGCGACCTGTTGATACAACGACAAATCCCCGCCGATCGGGTCTTCGATGTCTCCATCGGGATCGAGCGTGGAGACCTTCGCTGAGGCGGAGGGCACGAGCGCCTTTACAGCCATCGCATGGCTTGCGCTCATGGCGAAGATCATGTCGGCCTGATGGATCAACTCGACCGTGAGCGGCCGCGAACGATGCTGGGAAAGATCGGCGCCCATCGCCTTCACCACCTCGATTGCCGGCGCCGCGGCGCGCGTGCCGGGCGTGGCAAAACTGCCGGCGGAGATCACGTTGATCCCCTTTTTCTCCAGATCGGCCTCGCCAACGCCAATCTTTGTTGCCAGGTATTGCCGGGCGATCGCCTCTGACATTGGAGATCGGCAGGTGTTGCCGCTGCACACGAACAGGATGGTCGTGCGCAGCAATCGATCGATGATCCGCTCATCGTAAATGCCCTGCCGGACGATCTGATAGTTGTCCAGGCCCACCTTAAGAATGGTCGAAGGCCTGGAATATTCCGTAGGCCCGCCGTCGAAGACCAAATCCACCCGATCGCCAAGCTCCTCGGCCAGCGACGCGCCCGATTCGGTGTGTCCAGAGAAGGCGCTGGTCATCGTCATGGCGACAGGGCCGCCCTCGACCGCGCCGACCACATCGGAAAAAACGATGTGCCGCGGGCAGCGGAGGGTGATGTCCCCCGCCGCGTCGTACAGGTCGGACTCGCCGACGCCGGCTTGTTGGGCCGCCTCCTGGCGCCGTTGAGCCGGCACGTTGAATACAAGCGACACCGGGCCGGGCCAGAGTTTGCGCATGATGCGCTGGGCATAGTCATTGACATCAGGCAGAAAGCGCAGCGCATCCTCTGGATGTGCCAGGTGGGCGGTAAAGGGCTTGGTGGATTCCCCGCGAAATTCCGCCAGCCGGCGGCGGCCTTCGGGATGGCTGAGCAACGCCGCCGCGCCGTACGCGGTTTCGGTGGGAAGCACGACAATTCCGCCGGCCTGGAGAATCTCCGTGCCACGCCGCACCTGCGCTTCATAATCACCGGCCGCGAAGATGGGGACCACGGGATTGGCCAATCGGGTCATGGCAATATATGAGGCGAGCAACCGCGAGGTGTCAAGGTGAATCGGGAGGTTGAATCTTCGTCGCCTCGCGGTTAACCCCCCCGTCATGCCCGCGACCTAATGGCCACGGCGCGACTACGCGCTCTTCATGGGTGGCAAAACCAGGAGGAGTCAGGGCGGGAATCGGTAATTTAATCGTGACACGGGCGTCTCGCCCGTGCGTGTCATTTATTCGAACAGGCTGAGCTGTTTGGAATCCTGCGCGATGGATTCCACCTGCCCATCATCAAATCGAGTGAGTAGCCGGTCGCCGGGGGCGATTTGGGCGGCGCTACGGACAATCGAGCCGTCTTTTTTGCGGGTGGTGATCGTGTACCCCCGGCGCAACACGTTCTGGGGGCCGACGGCCTGTAACTGGCGATCCATCGCGTCCAGTTGCTGGCGCCGCAGCAGCAGGCTTGTGGCGGCGGCGTTATTCAGGCGGTCGCAATAGCCCGCCAGTTTCTGTTGATAAAGCCGCAGGGCTTCGGGGACTTTGCGTCCGAGGCGGCCGTGCATTTCCTGCACGCGCCAACGGGCCTCGTGGAGTCGGCGGGCGATCGTCAGGCCGATGGCGCGCTGCCGGTCGTCGAGCAGTTGGCGAAGCGAATTGATCCGGTCCATGGGCCGGCGAAACACCTCATGGCGTTCGATGCCCGCCAGCCGATGCCGGGCATTTTGAAGCTGATTCGCGCACCCGCGGCGCAGGCGCAGCGTGCCTGCGTCCACGGCCTCGCGCGCGCCGCGCCAATGGGCTGCCGCGACCTGGGCGGCTTCGGTGGGCGTGTGGGCATGATGGTCGGCAACCAGGTCGGCAATCGACGTGTCCACCTCATGCCCAATCCCGGTAATCACCGGAATCCGGCAGTCCGCGATCGCGCGGGCGACGGCTTCTTCGTTAAAGGCCCACAGGTCTTCCAACGAGCCGCCGCCGCGCGCCAGCAGGATCAGGTCGGCATTGATCTCATGGCCGCGCGCGCTGATATGGTTTAGCGCGGAGGCGATCTTTGCCGCCGCCCCTTCCCCCTGCACCGGCACGGGATAAACCAGAAGCCCAAGCCAGGGGAATCGACGCAATACCTTGAGCATGTCCGCCAGGGCGGCGGTATCGCGCCCCGTGACCAGCACAAGGGTCCCGGGAAATCGCGGCAACGGCTTCTTGCGATCCGCCGCGAACAATCCCTGGGCTTCGAGTTTGGCGCGAAGCTGCTGAAACGCCAGTTCCAAGGCGCCCTGGCCCAGGGGTCGAAGTGTTGAGACATAAAGCTGATATTTCCCCCGTTGTCCGTAAATTCCCACCTTTCCCACCGCCAGAAGCTCCATGCCATCGGTGGGCGCAAACTTCAGGCGGGCGGCATCGCTCTTCCACATCACGCAGTCGATGCAACTGGCCGCATCCTTGAGCGTGAAATAGAAGTGCCCGGAGGAATGGTTGGGCCGGAAGTTGCTGATCTGCGCGCGAACCAGATGCGATTCGGGCAGGCCGGTTTTGATCACGCGATCGATGCGTTGGGTGAGTTGGGAAACAGTGATCGGCTGCTGCCCGCCTGCCAGTCCGCGCGCCTTCCCCCCCGCCGATATTGCGCTTTGCGACGCCAATGGCGTAACAGGGTTGCCGGCCGCCCGCCGGCGCGGCCGCATCTGTTCGTGAAATTCAAAGAAGCTGCCTTCGTCCATAGGGTGCAACTCGTGTTTGTGGCGACTGGGTGGGGCGATAGCCCCTTCCAATCGGGAGGCCGATCCGTTATACTCCGGGGCATCGTCGCCGCAATGCCCACTGATTTGTCATTTCCAGGGGCAGCGGCAATGGTTGGGAAAGGCGTCAGGCTCGCACGAGTCTCCAGTCGCATCGCCCTTTCCAGCGATATAGGCCCCCGGGATGGTGTACGCGATGAAGTTTCGTGTCTACCTGCTCATTTCCAACGTCTGCACGGCGTTATGCCTGGCGGTTGTTGCGCTGGCGGTGTTTCCGCACCTGCGTTTGTACGCGGATCCGCTTTTGGCCCGCTGGCACATTCCTGAAATGTTGTCGCTGGGTGGCCGCATTGCGCCATGGATGAGCGTCGCGGCGATTCTGGCGTTGCTGGTGGTCTGGCGGTGTGCATTAGCCGTTCGGCGGGGCCATTCGGTCGAAAGCGCGTCTCGCCCGCTGATCTGGATGCGGGCAGCCACCCCGCGTGCATCGGGCAAACAGACATTGGCCGGGATTCAGAACCGCCGGCCGGCCGCTCCCATTCGCCGATCACATCATCTGCCGCGTATTGCTCAACCCGGAAAACTTTGGCGTTGAGCGCCGGCGCAACATCAGGGGGGCTCCCGCGAAGAGGAGAATCCCAAGACTGGCCGGCTCCGGGGCGGGGGCGGCATCCGCGACGTGCGGTTCGGCGGTCTTCGCGGAAGCCGGCGGCGACGCGGAATAAATTTGGAAATCGCCCAGGATGTAGGGATGAAACACCAGCCCGCTCCCATCCCATTTAATTTCATCGATTGCCGGGGCTGTGATCTCTATGTGCGTGGGCTTGCCGAGCCGGTCGAGTCTCACCACTTCCGAGGCGACCTCCCGGCCGTGGTAGAAGCCTTCGAGCGTAAACCCGTCATTGAGCATCGCCGCGTTCACGCGGGTGACGTCCAGGGCAATGCCGATCGCGGGCTTATTGAGCCGCGCAACGCCCGACAGGTAAGGAGAATCGGCATTGTGATCCAGGTAGGGCGCGGTTGTGCCCAGCACTTCCCAGTTGCCGGGCGCCCCATCGGCCAGGGAAGCCGGGCCGGTCGGATCAACACGAATCCCCAGCCCCGCCAGGCGGGCCGTGTTTTTAATGTCGCTGATCGAAATGAAGTTCCCGCGTGATGGAACCGCGGCGCAAAGCACAATCGCAACAATCAATGATATCGGACGGGCAAAACGCATTCGCTTCCTCCTGATCGATACGGCCGGCACTTCTGACATCGGCCCAAAAAGCGGCGGGGTTTGCCTGGGCCGGATAAACCACTGAAGATCGTGGATGGGAAATGCCGCGCGGATGATTATTATGGGACCGATGTCATGAGAATGGAGAATGTGAGACCCGTGGACCGATGTTCGGGAAAATGTGAAATACCCATCGCGATTTCGCACAGTGCGGCATTCGAGTGTTTTTTTGTCGCGGGTTGGTTAGACTAATCCAACTTCGCGTATTTGCGGAGACGGCGCGGCCCCCGGGCCGGCATCCCAATGGAGATTGATCGCATGAAGCGTTTTCTGCTTACCCCCGCGCTTTTGATGACCGCCCTTCTCGCTGCCGGTTGCGGCAGCGGCAACCCCATCCGCGCCGAGGCGCCCGGCGGAAATAAGGGCCTCTCTCATCGCGTGCATGGTGATGGATCGTACGGCCTCTATCACGTCACGCAATGGAACCAGATGGGCCAGCCGGTCAATCCCAAGGTGATCGTCACGTACAAGCTCAAATCGCACCAGCGCGTCGGCTTCGAGTACGTGATGGGCCCCGATCAGCAATGGCAGCCCCAGCCCCAGAGCGACGTTGTCGCTTTTGCCGGCTCGCACCGCATTGCCCTGGGCCCCATTCATTCGCCGACCGAGAAATATTATTGGGCGAACGTGGACGGCTGGGACGCCTACTGGCTCGCGGCGCCCGAACGGCACGTCATGCAAGCCGCTACAATGCAGTGAACATCCTGACCGCTTATCCGCTGGCGGTCTTTGGGCCGATCGACTGGATGATCGTCGCCGCCTACTTCGCGGTGATGATCTACATCGGCGTGGTGGCCGCGCGCAAGGATCAGGACACGCGCGAATATTTCCTGGCCCACCGCTCGATCCCCACCTGGGCGGTGGCCATTTCCATCGTCGCCACCAGCCTCAGCGCCGCCACGTTCGTGGGCGCGCCCGATGAGGCATACCGCAACAACATCAGCTATTTGATTCTCACCGCCGGCGGGCTTGTTGCCGTGGGAATCGTGGCGACGTTGTTCGTGCCGCGCCTTTACCGAGCGGGCACCGTCACGATCTACGGCTATCTGGGCCAGCGCTTCGGCGAAGGGGCGATGATCGCGGCGAGCATCGTCTTTTTGCTGGGCCGGATGCTGGCGTCTGGGTCCCGGCTGTTTATCGCGGCGCTGCCGGTCTGCCTGCTGATGTTCGCCACGCGCGGAGACAACGGCTTTCAACCCAGCACGGGCCAACTCATCCTCGCCATCTGCCTGATCGGCCTGGTCGGCACGTTCTACACCGCCTTCGGCGGCATCCGCACCGTCATCTGGATCGACGTTATCCAATTCTTCATCGTGGCCGGGGCGGCGCTGCTGAGCATCTTCATGTTGCTGCACGCGCTGCACCTTCCGGCGGGCGAAATCTACCGCGCACTGGCCGACCCGCATTCAGGGCCCGATGGGCACAGCAAACTGTTTCTCGTGGACACCTCCCTGGATTCCCGCCATCGCTTCACGATCTGGACCGCCCTGATCGGCGCGACGTTTCTGAACGTGGCGGCATATGGCGTGGATCAGGATCTCGCGCAGCGGTTTCTCGTCGCCAAAAGCGTGGCCCGCGGCGCGATGTCGTTGCTGTGGGCGCAGATCATCAGCACCATCACCGTATGCGGATTTCTGCTGATCGGATTGTTGCTGTACCTGTTCTATCACCGCCCCGGCATCGCCCGCCCGCCGGACAAGGGCGTCTACCCGGCGTTCCTGCTCAACGAGATGCCGACCGTGCTTTCGGGACTGGCGATCGTGGGGTTTTTGGCCATCGCGCAGGGCTCGATGGACTCGGCAATCAATGCACTGGCTTCGAGCGCGGTGGCCGATGTCTATTACCCGCTGCGCCGAAAGTTGGGCTGGCCCGAAGACCCCGTGCACGATCGCAATACGCCAAAAATTGCCGTGGCGATCATGGGAATCCTGATGTCCCTGCTGGCGGTTGTGTGCATCTTTCTTTATGACCCCAAAGATGACACGCTCATCGGCTTCGCCCTCAACATCCTCTCATTCCCGTTCGCGGGGATGCTGGGAATCTTCCTGGTCGCGCTGCTGACGACGCGCGGCAACACCCGCAGCGTGATCCTGGGATTGCTCGCCGGCATCACGACGATCGGCCTGCTGCAGCCGCCCATCATGAAATGGTGGAGCGGCGCGCTGCTCCACCATTCGATCGGCCTGGCCGGCATGTGGTGGACGCCCATCGGGACAACCGTCAGCTTTATCGTGTGCTTGAGCGGAAAACCGCGAGCCGTTGCTATTTCGTTCGAGCAACCACGGAGGCACGGAAACACGGAGGCGCATTCGACATGACGTGCCGCTTTGCAAACGTAGAACACCTGAAAGTCATTTTTTAAGGACAACGATATACGTCTATTTCACGAAGGCGCCTCCGTGTTTCCGTGCCTCCGTGGTGATGCTTCGCGGAGTTGCTCATTTCATCAATTCATCCAGCGTCGGCTGCATCGCCTTGGCCCAGATGTAGTAGCCTTTTTCGTTGGGGTGCAGGGCATCGGGCATGATGCTCTTGGGGAGGGTGCCGTCGGGATCCAGGAATTTGTCGCCGAAGTCCAGGTACTTCACGTTGTCGGTGCCGTCGAGTTTGGAGATGGCTTCGTTGACTTCCTTGATCTTGGGACGAGCGTTGTCGGTGGGCTTGGGGCTGCGCGGGAACACGCCCAGGAGCAGGATTTTGGTGTTGGGCAGTTTCTCGTGAATCGCCTTCACGTCGCAGGTGATGCCGGCGACGATGTCGCTGACGGATGAGCCGATGTTGTTGGTGCCGATCATCATGACGACGACCTTGGGGTCCAGGCCGTCCAGCTCGCCGTGCTGGACGCGCCACAGCACATGCTCGGTGCGGTCGCCGCCGATGCCAAGATTGAGGGTGTTGTATTTGCTGTAGTATTCCTTCCAGACTTTCTTCCCGCCGCCGCGCCAGCCGTCGGTGATGGAGTCACCCTCGAAGACGACCTGGATCGGCCCTTTCTCGAGCTGTGCCGCCTTGTCCTTCAGGAATTGCTCATGGCGATTGGGGTCTTTTTTGGATGGGATGCAGGAAGCCGGCTTCTGCTGATCCGCGGCGACCTCGCCGCGAAGCAATTGGACGCCCAGGATCAGGGCCAGAACCGACGAGAAAATCAAGATGGATGGACGTGTGCGCATAGTTGGTGCTCCCGTTGAGTATGATGTTGACGATGGATACTACTGCCGCTGCGTCATGGCTCGTCGCACTTCGCGGTACATTTCCTTGCGTTTGATGGTGTCGCGTTTGTCGTGCTGCTGCTTGCCGCTGGCGACGCCCAGTTCGATTTTGGCGCGGCCATCCTTGAAATAGATGGCCAGGGGGATGAGCGTGGTGCTCTTCTGCTCCATTTCGCTTGCGAGCCGTTTGATCTCCCGGCGATGGGCCAGCAGCCGCCGGTCCCGGCGCGGCTCGTGGTTGTAGACGGAGGCGGATTTCTCGTAGGGGTCGATGTGCGCGCCGTGGAGGATCAATTGCCCCCCTTCGACGGCAGCCCACGCATCCTGCAACTGCGCGCGGCCGGCGCGAAGGGATTTCACTTCGCTGCCGACCAGCACCATGCCGCATTCGATCTTGGCGCTGATGAAGTAGTTGTGAAGTGCCTTGCGATTGTTAATGCGCGGCGCGAGGTTGTCCTTGGACTTGCCGCGCATGATGCTCAGGCTTTCGCGCGCAGGGTCTTGATGCGTTCCTGCACGTCTTTGTACTTAAAGTCCCATTGGGCGACGAGGCTGTATTGCTTGATCGCAGTCTGCTCGTCGCCTTTGGCTTCCAGGGCACGGCCATACCAATAGGTCATGTCCTTGGATTTCTCGTCGCCGCGGGCGGCGTATTCGTCGATCACGCTCTTGAGCGTCTCGGACGCTTCCTCGAAAAAGCTGGCCTCGTAAAACGCGCGCCCCAGCAATGTGCCGGCGCTGGCGCGGTACTTGGGATCGTTGCGCACCTGCTGGAAGACGGGGATGACATCCTGGAACTGCCGCAGCGCGAACATCCGCCGGGCCATCTCGAAGCGCGCCTCGCTGTCGGTCGGGTAGTTGTCGGTGCGGAGCTTGTATTCATCGAGCTCGCTTTGGATCTTGTCCATCACGAAGCCGTCGTATTCCTTCTTGAGCTCGACGTCGTCGGGCTTTAGCTGGAGTTGCCCCCGCAGCGTCCGCTCCATGCGTGAAAGCTGCGAGAGCTTGATCTCGCCGGCCCGCTGCCGCCAGCGGAAATTCTTGGTCTTCTGATACACCTGATCGAGCAACTCGATGGCCCGGTTTTCGTGATCGAGTTGCTCGGTGGTGCGGAGGGCGTCGATGAATTTGCCGAACTTGGCCATGTCATCGGGCGCGGCACGCCATTCGGTTTCGGTCGTGCGAATCTTGGTGGTGAGGAAATCGTCGCTGCGGACGTCGCGTTCCTCGTCGAGCAGTTTTTGCTGGCCTTCCTGGTCGCGCATCGACTCGCGGAAGCTCTTGGCGCGATTGTATTTCCCGGCTGACATCGTGTACTGCGCCGCCAGGTTCTTCATCTCCCCCTGGAGATCCATGTCGTTGGGGCGCAACCGCAGGGCCTCGGAGCAGGCGTCGCTGGCGCTCTTGAACTCATTGAGGCCCTTGTACACGTCGCGCAGCACGATGAATTTGTTGTATTCGGGCTTGGCGGAATCGAGATTGGCGCGGAACGCGAGGTCCGCCATCCAGAGCGCCGTGTCATAAAAACCGGCACGATGCGCGCTTTGCACCATCACGATCATGTGGTCGATGTTGCCCGGCTCAAACGCCAGCTTCTTCTCGGAATTAAGCATGTTCTGCTTGTCGTCGCGCGTGCTGGTGGAATACTTGCGGGCCTCGAACATGCCCATCGCCTTGCCGCCCGACACCTTGCGCTTCAGGGATATTTCGCGCACCGCCTTGTGTGCCTCAAGGTCCTCGGGATCGAGCGCCAATCCGTCGATGTACATGGAAATGGCGTACTCATACTGCCCGCTGGCCGCGACGGTGCGGCCATGCTCAAAAAACTTTTTGGCCTTGCGGCGGTCCTCTTCGGGGATGTCGCGGTAGCCCTCGGGGAGTGCGGGGACATCGGTGTTGGTGCTCACGTGGATACGGTCCTCGTCGGAGAAAGTCGGCGGCGGCCAATGATCGCAACGGTTGAATCTACACCTTAACCGACAAGACTGTCAATAAACTGATCCCGCGCATACACTTCCGCCCGGATTATAGGCTTGCCGCGTCGGCGTTTTTTTGGCGTTGATGGGATCGATTTCGATGCCGCCGAATTTTAAGATTATCTCATATCCCGACCCCCGGCTTAAGAAAATGAGTGCGCCGGTCGCTCATTTTGACGATAGCCTGCGCGAGTTGGCCGCCGGCATGTTCGTGCTGATGCGGGCGGCGGCGGGCGTCGGGCTGGCCGCGCCCCAGGTCGCCAAAAGCATCCGGCTCTTTATCACCAACACCACCGGCAAACCCGAGGACGACCGCGTCTACATCAATCCCATCCTCACCGAAGCCGAGGGCGACGAGGAAGGCGAGGAAGGCTGCCTGAGCATCGCCGAGCTGCGCGTGAAGGTCGTGCGGGCCAAGCGGCTGCGGATCGAAGCGCTCGACCTGGAAGGCCAGAAGATCGATAAAACCGCCGAGGGCTTCGAGGCGCGCGTCTGGCAACACGAAGCCGACCATCTCAACGGCATCCTGCTGATCGATCGCATGGGACCTGTCGCCAAGATCGCCAATCGCGCGCTGCTCAAGGAACTGGAGGAGAAATACCGGCGGGAAAAGGAAGGAAAACAGCGGATTCTCTAAACGCTCCCAACAAAATGGCGACCCGCAACCCAAAGAAAGAGGGAAACCACGAATGGACACGAATGCACACGAATGAAGATAATTTATTCGTGCCCATTCGTGGCAGTGCGATCAACGTGCGGTGGATTAACTTTTAGAAGCTGCCCGTAGGGCGCGTTCATTTGCGCGGGTATTTGAATCAACACAAACCACGGGCGGGCCGCCCGTGCCACTTCATGCGAATCATCTTTACAGGCAGCGGCGAGTTTGGCGTTCCGACGCTGGCGGCGCTGCTGCGCGGACCGCACACGGTGGTGCAGGCGGTGAGCCAGCCGGATCGGCCGGCGGGGCGCGGGCGGGGGTTGACCCCGACGCCCGTCTCCCAGGCCGCGATTGATGCGGAGCTGCCGTTGCTGCGAACGCCGGACATCAATCGCGAAAATCTGCCGCCCGCCGACGTCATGGTGGTCATCGCGTTCGGGCAGAAGGTCGCCGACGCGATCGTGCATCATCCGCGCCACGGGAGCATCAACCTGCACGCCTCCCGCCTGCCCAGATATCGCGGAGCGGCCCCGATCAATTGGGCGATCCTCAATGGCGAACGGATCACCGGAAACTCCATTATCCGCCTGGCCGCGCGAATGGACGCCGGGGCGATTCTCGCGCAATCGGAAATTGCCATCGGCGACGTGGAGACCGCCGGCGAACTGCACGATCGTCTGTCCCAGGACGGCGTGGCCCTGGTCGAAAAAACGCTGGACGATCTTGCCGCCGGCCGCGCGACGGAAACCCCGCAGGATGATTCGCTGGCGACCCTAGCCCCCAAACTTTCGCGCGCCTCGGCAAAGCTTGATTTCACGCAAAGCGCACAGCAATTGTCGCAGCAGATTCGCGGCCTGTCTCCCTGGCCCGGCTGCCGGGTAAAGCTGTGCGACGCCATCGGCACCGAGCTAGCCCGCCTGCGCCTGGTTCGCGCCCGCGCCGCCGATGGCGAAGGCCCCCGCTGGAACCCCGGCGAAATCATGACCGATGGCCGCATCCACAGCGGCGCCGGCGGCTTGGAAATCATCGACTGCCAGCCCGACGGGCGAAACGTCATGAGCCTGCAAGACTACCGCCGCGGCCACCCGTGGCCGCCGGGGGCACGGTTGGAATCGGTGGAGTGACGACCTCACGGCTTAAAGAACTCACCGACCTTGCACCGGAACTCGGGCAACACCGGCTCGGCGGTAATCCCGTCGTTTTCGTGCAGAAGGGTGATGGCGCCGCCGGCGCGTTCGATTCGCACCGTCTTGAGGTTGGGATCCACCACCCAGACCATGCCAAAGCCCGCCTCCAAGTACTCCGCGACTTTCTGGGCCACTTCGTAGTACGAATCATTGGGGGAAACGACTTCCACCGCCAGGTCCGCCGGGATCGGCATGTACCCGCGATTCAACTGCAATTCCTTCAAACGATCTTTGCGAACGACCGAAACGTCGGGCTTGCGAATGCGGTTGGGATGTTTCGCAAAAGACTGATAGCCCAGGTCGGGGCCGTAAACGGAGGCAAGGCCCGTGCGCTTCGCTTCGATATTCAAGAGTGTGCCGATTTGAAGTGCCACGCCGCTGGATTCAATGCTCACGTTTCGCTCCACAAGGTGGCCATCGACCAGTTCATATTCCACCGCATCCGCCATGGCGAGCAAATCGTCGGGCGTGTAGGTTTGGACGGGACTTGGGCTTGTCATGGTTGTCATGGGAAGTGCCTTTGGATTAACTCTCTTGGGCTTTTGATGATATCCGCCAAGGTGCACGCTGTCACCCGCGGTCGTGGCGAAATCTCGCAACGAACTGGCTGTCACGCCGGCCATACCTCCTCAACTCCCCCTCCCGCGCATGCCGATAAACAGCATTGTGAACTCGATTGTTCCCATCTGCATCGCTGCCGTCGCGGGCGCCTGGACGCTGCTCAGAATGTTGAGCGGCGAGCGCGAGCGGCGCAGCGCATACGCACGCACGCTCGTTTCCACGCCCATTGAGGCCTCGCCTTCGATTGCCGCGATTGCTTCCCCCGCCGCGTCACAATTACCTCCCAGGACCGCACGTTGACACCGTGCGCGCAACGTCTTACAGTCAATTGAGCGATTGTCCGACAACTCAATATTTCTTCCCGAGGTGGCCGTGGAGAAGCGAACTTTCCCCTCGTTAGTGTGGTATCTGGTCGCATCCGTTTTCGCGCTGGCGGTGCTGGGGGTGGGCATCTACCTGCTGGCACAGCCGGCGCACGATAACTGGTCGATGCTCGCCGCCGGGTGCATTTGCCTGGTGTTGGTCGGGGTGGCTTGGCCGATCACCCGCGCCATCAGCGCACAGCACGCCGGTACGCGCGAGGAGATGTTTCAGCCGATCTGCGAACGCCTCGATCAACTCGCCATCCTCCTCAATCTCATGAGCGAGCAGCAGCTTCTCAGCGACCGGGCCAAATCGGTGGCGTATCGCGAGAATGACCGCGAGGCCCTCCGCCGCGCCATGCACGAGGAAATGGGCCGGCTGGACTGGGAGGCGGCGTTGGCCCTGGCCGACGATATGGAACGCCTGTTCGGCTACAAGAGTGAAGCCGACCGCATGCGCAAGGAAATCAACGACAAACGCCAGGACCTGGTCCGCAAGCAGGTCAATGAGGTTGTGCAATCCATCGACAAGCACACGCGCAGCGAGCAATGGAACAACGCCGTCCGCGAGGCCGAGAAGCTGATCCGAACCTTTCCGGATAACGAGCAGGTGAGAAACCTGCCGCATGAAATCGACAACCGCCGCCTGGCGCACAAGAAGCAGCTTTTGCAGAACTGGCACGACGCCGTCGCCCGCCACGACGTGGACGGGAGCATCGAGATTCTCAAGCAACTCGACCCCTACCTGACCCCCGCCGAAGCCGAGGGAATGCAGGAGACCGTGCGCGGCGTATTCAAGGAAAAGCTCAACAACCTGGGCGCGCAATTCGCCAACTGCTACAAAGCCGAGAAATGGACCGAGGCCCTGCATCTGGGCGAGCAAATCACCGCCGAGTTCCCCAATTCCCGCATGGCCCAGGAAGTCCGCGAAAGAATGGAAATCCTCCGCAAGCGCGCCGGCGAACCCGCCGGCGTGGGGGCGTAGATTGCCGTACCCGATCCGTTTTCTTCATCACATTCCCCATTGCCCAACCCACGTTGCGCTGCTGGCGTTTCCGCTGATCCCATCGTAGCCGGCCTCATGTTCGATTTGCTCTTTTCCCCTGCATTCCTGGCCGCGATAACGGTCGTGGGCCTTGTCCTCGCCTCGATCGGACTTCTGGGCCGGCGGATTGACGGCCATCCGCTGTGCCGACGCTGTGGCTTCGACCTCATTGGCAAACCGCAGTCCTCGTCGGCCTGTTCAGAGTGCGGCGCCGATCTGGGCCGTCCCCGCGCCGTCCGGATCGGCCACCGCCAAAGGCACAGTCGTCTCCTTTGGATCGCCAGCGCCTGGCTGTTAATCGCTTTCTGCGCGGATGGTTTGCATATCTGGCAAGCTTTCTGGTCGGTGCACTGGATCGAACATGCGCCGCAATGGTGGTTGGTTCGAGAAGTGCATAGCCGCGACGCCAAAGCCCGCGATCAAGCAATCACGGAAGCCGCACGGCGGGATGCGAAAGGGACGCTGTCGCATGCGCGCGAAGCGTTGCTCGTCCAGGAAGCGATGGCCCACCAACACGATTGGGGATATCCCTGGAATGCGGCCTGGGGCGATATCGTTGAAACGGCGCATACCTGCGGGCGGGTCAGCGACGCGGAGTGGGAGCAATATTTGCTCGATGCCGTGACCGTCCGGCTGACTTGCGAGCCGCTGGAACGCCAGTGCGATCAAATCTACATCGACATCGAGCGCGGCCCGGACCGCGGAGGGTCTGGCCCGCATCCGCCGTGGCCCATCGGGCTGCATCTGAACCTGTATTGCACGGACCAGCGCGTCGGCCAGCACACGGAGCGGATCTGGTTCGGAAAGGATACCCACACCGGCGAGTGGGCCTATACACTTGACGACAACCTCACCGGCGTCAGCGTCCTGGACTCCGTGCGGGCCGGACAGACCATCGACCTCCTGGCTCCGGGTTGGGAGGTCCAAAAGGACATGGCTCTTGGCCGACAGACGCTCACCGCAAAGTTCTTCCTGCGCGCCGTCCGAAACGACAAAGTCATTCCCGAGCCGGCCAATCGCGACGTCGATTTGGCCGCATCGTGGACCATGATTCTTCCGCCAAAAGTGAGCTACGATCCGCGCTATCGCGAGGGCGTGGAGAAGTCGATGGGTGAGTGCAAGGTTCAGTTTTACAAAAACGACGCAGGCGCTGTTCTGGTCTTTCTTTCCTTTCATAAGCCGCCGATTGATTTAGGGTGGGGCGTTTGCCTGCGGTGTCGCGAAGCCGCCACCGGGAGAATCGTCGAGAGTGGTCCCTATGACCTGTTCTTCGGCAAGGGAGCCGACACTGGCGAACAGGACGTCTTCGCCATCTTGTTTGAAAGGGACCCTATTCGTAACGTGGGCCGTCTCGATCATCATTTTGCAGAGGTAACCCTGCGCCCCAGCCTCTCCGCCTCCCCCAAAACCGGCGTCGCGGAAATCTGGGGCGGCGAAATCGCGATTAAGAATGTGAAGTTCCTGCCCGATCACAACTGACTCCCTTTCCACGTTCACGCCTTCCCGGATGGGCGGCGCCGACGAATATTATTGCGGATCGCGTTGGAGGTAAAATCCTCAGCGAGGGACAAGGGACGCGGCGCGGCTGTGAAGGGTTGAGTTTATCGCTTTGGGTGCAACCAGCAAGGGATGGGGCGCGGGTGGCCTGATGAAGGCGCCGCCCCGTCGCCGTCAGATTTCTGCCGCGCGGGCCAACTGTTCTCCGTCTCGCGGCACTCTGTGGGACAGTGGAGGCTGCGTGAGCCGGGCGGAGAGATAAGGCGAATTGGCAATGGCCAAAGCTCCGTGTTGCGCGCAACGCCTCGCGCAACACCTTGCTTTCGCGGGGCGCAGCCGCGCAAGTGCATGGATGCCAACGGGTTGCGCAATGGATGAAGCAATTTCACGATATTGTGACGAGCGAAAACGCGCACATGCGCCACAATCTGTTAATGCCGTTCGGCTCGCCGGTTGCTTTATTATATGCTGGGCACGAGTATGGGGTTCAGGCGCGAGGTGGTTGCACGGGCCCCAGGCGCCAGCGCCTTGGAAGGGGGCGAATAGCGCGCAGCATCAA
>Ga0209483_1000653_pt1 | contig 28877 bp, 29 predicted proteins | sample NGEPerA_FD_184508 | JGI IMG/M metagenome (GOLD analysis project Ga0209483, IMG submission 184508) | Arctic peat soil microbial communities from the Barrow Environmental Observatory site, Barrow, Alaska, USA - NGEE PermafrostL2-A... | ecosystem: Environmental > Terrestrial > Soil > Wetlands >... | reverse complement strand
CAATCACCGTCCGGCAGACTTCTTCCTGATTTGCACGGAACGCCACGAAGCCGAACGCCCTGTGCAGCAGCGCATTCAATGACTCATCCGGCTCGGCGGTAATGGCGGGTGGAGCCTCTGCGGCGGCCGCGGACACGCGGACACTGGCTGCGTCTGCCGGTGGGTTGGCCGCCGCAGCTTGTGAACTGGCTCCATTACTGCCTCCGTTGCTCTCGCGCGGCGCCGCCGGAATCCGACCCACCTTGCCGATCACATCCCGCACATAATCTTCAATCCCGTGCAGGAATGGCTCCAATTTCGCCTCGCCACGCTGTATCCGCGTCAGATAGGCTTCCCACTGCCCCGTCATCGCGGGGCTCTTCACTTCCGGATGCACCACCTCAATCAATTGGATGCCCTTTCCCGTCGCTTCCAGAGTTTTTGCGTTGCGCACAATATATTCCCGCTTCAGCAGCACTTCAATGATCGAAGCGCGCGTGGCCGGCGTGCCCAACCCGGATTCCTTCATGGCGTCAGAAAGCTCTTTTTCATCGAGCGTCTTCCCGGCTGTCTCCATCGCAGTCAGCAGCGTGGCCTCGGTGAATCGCTTCGGTGCCCGCGTCTTCTTGCCCGTAGCCTCGGAACTCAGCACATCCTGGGCCTGCCCGCGCTCGAGTCCGGCAGGCAAGGCCTGTTGCTCTTCTTCCGAACTTTCCTCGCCAGCTTTCGCCCTCCGGTTACTCGACTTTTTCTCCTCAGTCTGGAAGTCCAGCACTTTCCAACCAACCTGCTGAATCGCTTTTCCAGAAGAGTGGTAGCGATCGATCACCGTGGGGTTCGTGATCGCGGTAATCACCGTCGTCACCGACCACACATGATCCTCATGCCAGCAGGTCAGCAATCGGCGGCACACCAGGTCGTAAATCTTTCGCTCGTCGGGAGACAGATCCACCCGGTCCGGCGAAGTTACGGTGGGGATAATTGCGTGGTGGTCGCTGACCTTCGCATCATCCACATACCTGCGCCCCAGCGGCTTCTCCCCAGTACCGGGAGCCAGATGTTGCCGGAAGGGGCCCGCCACCGTCTGCACGATCCGAGACAAGGTCCCCGCAACATCTTGCGAAAGATGCCGGCTGTCCGTGCGCGGATAACTGATCAGCTTGTGGCGCTCATAGAGAGCCTGCGTCGTGTCGAGGGTGTGTTGTGCGCTGAACCCGAACAGCCGGTTCGCATGCCGCTGCAACTCGGTCAGGTCATACAAAAGCGGCGGTCCCATGCGCTGGGTCTCAGCCTTCACCGATTCAATGGCCGCAACTCCGGTCTTTGCGCGCGCTGCGATCTGACCGGCTTCCACACCATCCGGCGGAAGTCGGGCGGATTTCTGGATCTTCTCCACATCGCGGACCCAGGTGCCCTTATAAGCCCCGGCCTTGGGGCGCGCCGCCGGGCGAAACGTCGCAATCACTTCCAGATAATCTTCCGGCACGAAGCGCCGCACCGCTAGTTCGCGCTCCACCACCATGGCGAGCGTCGGCGTCTGCACACGTCCCACGCTCAGTTCATCGCCATAAGTCAGCGTGTAGGCACGCGAAAGATTCATGCCTACGAGCCAATCGGCCCGGCTACGGCCCCGTGCTGCATCCGCCAGCGGCTCGTAATCCTTGCCCGGTTTAATAGCGTCGAAACCCTTCCTGATGGCCTCCGGCGTAAGAGAGGAGATCCACAGCCGGCTAATGGGCTTCGAACACCCGGCCGCTTCGTAGATGTAGCGGAAAATCAGCTCGCCTTCGCGCCCGGCATCCGTCGCGCAGATCACACGCCCCACGCGGGACGAAGACAGAATCTTTCGCACTACCTCAAACTGATCTTTGGTCTTTTCGTACACGACCAGAGGCCATACTTCCGGCAGCATCGGCAGGGTCTCGCGCCGCCAGACCTTCCACTGCGGATGAATCTCATGCGGCTGTGCGAGCGACGCAAGATGCCCAATGGCCCACGTAACCACGTAGCCATTGCCATGGATGTAGCCTTCACCCCTGGTGGTTGCTCCCAGTACCTTCGCGATATCGCGCGCGACCGAAGGTTTCTCGGCGAGTACCGCAATCGTGCCGGATTCTGAAAGGGACATCTTGAGACTCCCAGTTTAGCGATGCGGCCCTTTTGTAAGTACTTGCCGGAAGATTCACCACGTTATAATCGTGCGCTTGGGACAGCCTCCTCTCTTCGAGCACGATTTCCGGACGGCGCGGCCCGCACAGACGGTGTACTGCCACCAAGAGTTCCTCGATAGGCTCGCGGCCCGGCGGACGGAGCCGGTCGGCACACGAACGGCGTTGCTGATGCAAAAAGATGCAGTGGACATCACCCGGCTGCACTACAAAGGAACCGGTGGGATCAATAGAGGATGGCGGCGTTCGCGGCTCGGTGGCAGCTCGGGATCACACTTCTACGCTTGGTGGGCTCCCGTGGGTGCCGCGCCCCTCAGGCCGGAGGCTTCCTTTGATGAGGCGTAAGCTGAGCGGTTTTCTCGCGTGACATCCGTCACCACGACGATCACGCACCCCGAGCGCCTGGCAATCTGACTACCGACTACCTGCCGATGAGCGTTCCGGATTTGCGCGGAAGCGAATATGCGCCGGAACCGTGGACTTCTTCGCAAGTGCGCTTTGACCGCAGCCGGGCCGTGGCGAGACTTCTCAAAGGTCACCCGGGCTCGGGCAAAACCATGGCGATGCTGCACGCCGCCGACGCTTCGTAAGCAGAACGCACCTGGTACCTGAAGTTTTCGCAGGATTGGCTGCCCTTACCGCAAACCACGATCTCACCCGCTCGCCAGTCGATGTCATCAATCTGGATGGCGATTACTTCCGGCGCCCGCAGTCCAAGACGGGCAATCAAAAGCACCATCGCGTACCCGAGTGCCGGAGAGTAAGCGGCCGAGGTGACATCTGCGGCCGGCGCCGTTGCTCTATGTTTTGTGTTCAGCAGGGTAGGTGACCTGAGTTCCGGTTATCTTGCCCCAAGGTGTTAACGAGTGAGGTTGCGTGCGAGTGGCGCTTGTGATTTCCCGCACTTCGATTCCTCGCGCCAACAACGCATCCGCGATCAGGGAACGATGGCAGCGCCAGGGAACGGCTTCGGCGCACATTATGGCGATCTGCTCCGACCTCGCAAGTTCTATCAAATCGTCCAGATTTTTCCTGAACTCAGGCGTCTGCATGTAATCGGCAAAGCCACGGAAGCTGGCGTTATGCCATCCGGTGTTAAGAGAATCACGGCGCGCATGCCGGAAGCCACCCAAACCGGGCATGTAACGGTAATGAAGGCGAGCGGAATGCAGGGCAGGCGACAATTCGCTGCGGTTGAACTGCGGATTGTGCCGCGAACGCGGGACAGTGCGTACATCGACCAGTCGCTGCACCTGGTGTGCTTTCAGAAGGTGGATGAACTCCTTTGCCGTGCGGGTGGAGTGCCCGATGGTCATGACAATCGGCGGTACCGGTGGTGGGGAGTCCTTCATGCCAGACATACTTCCTGAGCTGCGAGGCAGAAACAATCCGCGCTGTCGGCACTTCGTCTCATTTCCAACTCGCCGGCCTCATTAAGATATTCCAACGTCGCCGAAGGCTAGGTGCCGTAACCGCGATGCTGCGTGGCAAGCAGTTGCTGGTTATCCGGCCAGGAGATGGTCAATAGGAATACGGATTCGTCTAGTGATTCGACCTCGTGCTTGATCGAAGCGCCAACGGCAATGAGGCTCCCCACTTTCAGATCGTATGCCTGCCCCTGTGCGCTGTACCGTACATGCCCCTTCAACACCTGCACGGAACTCGTACCATCGACGTGATGTTCCTTCATCCGGGCGGCAGTCTCCATGGAGATCAGAACGACTCGGAAATCCAGCTTTTTGTAAAGGGTTTTGGCATGGATACCCGAGGGCCAGGGCTTCTGCTGCTCCGAATCGACGATTTCGCGCGCCAGGTCAAAGCACGAGAGATTGCTGATCATGTTGCCGTCATCGCCTGAACCTGGAATTGACATGGGAAAATTCGCTCCTGACTCGCAGTATCCACCCTTTCTGCCTCATCGTGCAATTGTCCTGCGTGCCTAAATCCGCCTCGGCGCCTGCGCATGCGGTCGCGCGCGGAACTCCACCATTCACAGCAAAGCTGGCGGCTTCACTATAAACCCGCGACCGCCGCAGTTCCGAATGGCCTTCTGCCATGATAAGAACCGAACTCCTGGGAACTGCTGGACAGGAATCGAGGAGGACATTTCATGACTGCTACGTCTGCGGACGCTACGAGTATCTCCCCGTGGTGGAGACATTCTGCCATTCTCCTAATGATCGCCGGCTTTTCGGCTCTATAGACCCGCCCAAGTATGCAGGCCACTCACTGCGCGCCGGACACGCGACCAGTGCAGCCGCTAGCGGGGCATCTGAACGCTCGATTATGAACCAGACTGGTCATCGGTCAGTCCAAATGGTTAGACGATATATACGGGAAGGCAATTTATTTAGGGAGAACAGCGCGGGGAGGTTGGGACTGTAGCGTCGCCTGGGGTCAATCGGTAGCGCTGGACGCGATGGCTTTTATAGCCGCCTGTAGAGGGAGCCTAGCCCAAGTAACCCACTCTGTCCGATTCCTTCGCGTCCTATCGGGACCTGGTTTGAACTCGGTAGCAGCGGTTAGGGCAAACGCAGAGGCAAGCGCAATCAGAAGTGCTGTTGCCGTAATAGCAGAACTCTCGGAAACCGCGAAGACAACGGAGCCTACGTCCCCTAAAACCACCAGCGCACCCAGTATCAATAAAAATCGCTTAGTCACGACGGCGACATGAGCCTGCACGCCAACTGCCCAAGCCCCGGCACTACTCCAAGGCATCGGAATACTAATGGCGCGCTGGATTGTGGTTGCGAGTGCGGACATTGGTTGCCAGGACTTAGCCTCAAAACGCATGCCCAAAGTTCGTCCACCGTCCACCATGCCTAATGGATTAGCTTGCAAGCAAAACGTTGCAGTTCAAGTTATTCGTTTTGGGCGAAGATACGCCTAATGGGCCGGGAGGCGCTCGGCAGGAGTGAAAGACGATCTCCGGTCCCCTATGTGGACATCCGTGTGGACATCGGGGACCGAAGCAGGAAGCAAATGCCTCTAACTTACTGAAAGAAGTGGTGGGCGCGGCAGGACTCGAACCTGCGACCTCCTGCGTGTGAAGCAGGCGCTCTAACCAACTGAGCTACGCGCCCGGCGTGGCGGGCAATCCTCTATTGTAAGCTACACAGTCTCCACGCGCGCAGGAGCTGAACTTGCCTGAAGCCTATAATGGGTCCATGTCGAAAACGACGTCGGAACCGACGCCGAACCCGCCCGCCACGTTCGAGGCAGGTCTCCAGGAGCTGGAAAGCATCGTCAAGGAAATGGAAACCGGCGAGCTGCCGCTGGAGCGCGCCATCACGCTGTTCGAACAGGGCATGAAGCTCAGTGAAGCCTGCCGCAAACAGCTGGAAGAAGCGGAAACGCGAGTCGAAATCCTCACTCGCCGCGCGGGCGAAATCCAGCCGCAACCGTTCAAAAACAACGAAAAAGCATGACCATATCGGAATACCTCGCGCAGCAGCAGAAGCGGGTGGATACGGCCCTCGGCCGCTGGGTTCCGCCGGAATCGCAGAACCCTTCCATCATCCATCGCGCCACGCGCTACAGCTTGTTCGCGGGCGGCAAACGGATTCGTCCCTTGCTGGCCATCGCGGCCGCTGAAGCGGTCCGAGATCGCCCCGAAGGCATCGAGAATGCGGCCTGCGCCCTGGAGCTGATCCACACTTATTCCTTGATCCATGACGACCTCCCTGCCCTGGACAACGACGATCTTCGCCGCGGCCGGCCTACCTGCCACAAAGTGTTCGGCGATGCGATGGCGATCCTGGCGGGCGACGCGCTCCTGACTCTGGCTTTTGAGGTTTTGTCGAAGTTGCCGGATGTGGACGCCGAGCGGCGCATTCGACTGGTGGCCGAGCTGGCGACGGCGTCGGGCACCGTCGGCGGGATGATCGGTGGACAGGTGAACGATCTGGAAGGCGAAGGCAAGGAACCCACGGCAGCGCTCCTCGATTCGATCCATCGCGCTAAAACGGGGGCGCTGCTGCGCGCCAGCGTGCGCATGGGCGCGATCTACGCCGGCGCCGACGATACCCAGCTCGCCGCACTGACTTGCTTCGGCGAGCACATCGGCCTGGCGTTCCAGATTGTGGACGACGTGCTCGACGTCGAGCAGCCTTCCGAAGCCCTTGGGAAAACGGCCGGCAAAGATGCCCAGCAGAAGAAGATCACGTTTCCCGCGGTTTACGGCCTGGAGCGTTCGCGAGCCATGGCCGAACAGGAACGGCTGGCCGCGCATCTGGCGCTGCGAACTTTCGGCAACCGGACCGAACGCCTTTTACAGCTGGCCGACATCGTCGTCCAGCGCAACGCATGAAGGGGCTCGCTACGAAAGATCGAGCGACGAAAGTTCGGGTAGATCAGCTCCTGGTCGAGCGCGGACTCGCCGATTCCCGCGAGAAAGCTCGCGCGCTGATCATCGCGGGCGACGTTCTGGTCGACGGCCAGAAGAGCGACAAGCCTGGCCGCTCCGTAGCGAGCGACAGCCAGGTGAGCGTCACGGCGCGCCTTCCGTATGTGAGCCGCGGCGGTGTCAAGCTGGCCGGGGCGCTGGATCACTTCGGTATCGACGTCAGCGGCCAGGTTTGTCTGGACGTGGGAAGCTCGACCGGCGGGTTCACCGATTGCCTGCTCCAGCGCGGCGCCGCGCGCGTGTGGGCCATCGACGTCGGCCACGGCCAGCTCGACTGGAAATTGCGCAACGATCCGCGCGTGGTGGTCCGCGAGGGCGTGAACGCGCGCTACCTTGCGGCGGAAGAGATCCCCGCGAAGTTCGATCTGGCGGTGTGCGATGCCAGCTTCATCTCGGCCACACTGCTGATTCCCTCCATCGTGCCGCTGCTGACGGAAAACGGCCGGATGATCATTCTGGTCAAGCCGCAATTTGAAGCCGGCAAGGGCCAGGTCGGAAAGGGTGGCATCGTGCGCGATCCCGCCCAACATCGCGCGGCGTGCGACCGCGTGCAGGCATGCGTCGAGGCGCACGGCTTCCGAGCGTCTATTATCGAGAGCCCCATTCGCGGAGCTGAAGGGAACCGGGAGTTCCTGCTTTATGCCCAAGGCTCGTTATGAACAGCACCGTTAAGTCCGTCGGCCTCATCGCCAAGCCTCGCAGCGACCGCGGCACCACACTGGTGCCGGAATTGATTGCGTGGCTGGAGGCGCGCGGAATCACCGTCTTCCTGGATGAGGGAGCGGCGGGATATGCGGGACGATCCCCTGCCCTTTCGCGCGACCAGGTGGCCGCGCAATCGCAACTGCTGGTGGTGTTGGGCGGAGACGGAACCCTGCTTTCCGCGGCGCGCGCGTCGCTAGGCCATGAAAGCGGACACGAGCTCCCGCTGTTCGCCGTGAACCTGGGCGGTCTCGGCTTTCTCACCGCGATCACCATCGAAGAGCTGTATCCGCAGCTCGAACGCGCGCTTCACGGCGATTTCCGCGTCGCCCGCCGCCGCATGGTCCACGTCGAGTTATGGCGAGGCGAGCAACGGATTACCTCCCACGAAGCCTTGAATGACGTGGTGCTCACCAAAGCGGAAATCGCCCGCATGATCGACCTGGAAGTGTACGTCGATCGTCATTTCGTGTGCGTCTATAAGGCCGACGGCCTGATCGTTTCGACACCCACTGGGTCGACCGCGTATTCGCTTTCCGCGGGCGGACCCATCATGTTCCCCTCGGTGGCCGCTACGGCGATCACGCCCATCTGTCCGCACACGCTGACCAATCGCCCGGTGATCGTGCCCGATGAAAGCGAAATCCAAGTGGTCGTGCTGTACAATTCGCCCACCTACATGACCATCGACGGCCAGGTCGGAGAAATTCTCGAATCGGGCGACCGGATTATCTGCCGCCGCTCGGAGCATTGCATCAGCCTGGTGCGCCCCCCCGACATGATGTTCTTCGACGTGCTGCGCGAAAAACTCAAATGGGGCGAGAGATGAAGGATGACCGGTGAAGAGACCGTCTTTGACGGTCTGGATCCTGATCGCACTGGTCGCGGGCATCGCCTTCGGCGCGATGTTTCCCGGACCCGCGAAAGAACTCGGCCTGCTAGGGACGATCTTTCTCCGGCTGATCAAATCCATCATCGCCCCGCTCATCTTCGCGACGTTGGTGGTGGGGATCGCGGGCACTGGCAGCATCAAGACCATGGGCCGGATCGGCGGCAAAGCGATCCTGTATTTCGAAATCGTCACGACGCTGGCTCTGGTGATCGGGCTCGGCGCAGCCAATCTGGTTCAACCCGGCGCGGGTGTCGCGCTAACACCCACGGGAAACACCAGCGCGAATCCCGGCGTCGCCACCACGGGCACGGGGCTAGAGCAGACCGTCGAGCACACCTTTCCCACCAGCATCATCGACGCGATGGCCCGGGGCGAAGTACTCCAGATCGTCGTGTTTTCATTCCTGTTCGGAACCGCCTGCGCGGCCATCCCCGCGAAATCGCGCGCCGTGGTCGACTTCTGCCAGGCCCTTTCCGATGTGATGTTCCGCTACACCAACTATGTGATGCTGCTCGCGCCGCTGGGGGTGTTCGGTGCCATGGCGGCGACGATCGGCGACAAAGGCCTGGGCGTACTGCTGAATCTCGGCAAGCTGGTGCTGACGCTCTACGCCACGCAGATATTTTTCATCGTGATCGTCATGGGCACGGTTACCGCCATCGCACGGATCCCTGTGCGCCGCTTCATCAGTTGGGTGCGCGAACCGTTCCTGATCGCCTTCTCCACGGCCTCGAGCGAAGCCGCCCTGCCCCTGGCGCTCGAAAACATGCAGAGCTTCGGCGTACCCAAACACATCGCCGCGTTTGTGCTGCCGACCGGCTACAGCTTCAACCTGGATGGCTCGACGCTGTACCTTTCGCTGGCTTCGATGTTTGTCGCGCAGGCCGCGGGAATCCATCTCTCGTTGGGCACGCAAATCACCATGATGCTGACGCTGATGCTGACCAGCAAGGGAGTCGCAGCCGTTCCCCGCGCGTCTCTGGTGATCCTGGCAGGCACGCTCGCCAGCTTCAATCTGCCGATAGAGGGCGTGGCGCTACTCCTCGGCGTCGACGCGCTGATGGATATGGCGCGCACCTCGGTCAACCTGCTCGGCAACTGCCTGGCGACCGCGGTGGTCGCGCGATGGGAGGGAATCGAGTTCCCCGCCACCGATGCGGAAGCAGCCACTGTCACTTCAACAGTTTGAAGTTGATCTCGATCGTCACGGCGACATCCACAGGCTGACCGTCTTTCGTCCCAGGCTTGAACAACCACTGGCTTACGGCGCCGACGGCGTTCGCATCCAACCCGGGATCGAGGGACCGGCTCACCTGAATATCATTCGCGCGGCCCAGGCTGTTCACGACGAGGGTCAGCATGACCGTTCCTTGAATCTTGGCTTCCTTGGCTTCCGGCGTGTAACTTGGAGTGGCTCTGTAGGTCACCGATGGAGAGGTCACTCCGTCCACGCCCGCGTGATACACGTTGCGATTTTGAAAGGCGCTTAAGGGCACGAGTAATGCCGCCGCCGCGAGCACGACTCCGATTCGCGCGCCGATGCCCGCGCTGGTTCGCGTCCGGGCAGTGTCCAGGATCGCTGCAATGCGTGAAGTCAGGACCGGTTTCCGGAGCATGGTCACGGCCGCTGCCGGCGAACCATCTTTGAGTTGACGCGCGACCGCCATCAGCCGGTCTGCATAATCGGGAGCCTGGACGCCGGTGGCCAGAGTTGCATCGTCCGCGGCGTGCTCGGCTTCCTGCCGCATTTGTGCCGCGGCCAGCCACACCAGCGGATGAAACCAGAACACCGCGGTCATCGCCTGCGCGAACCCCTGCCATAGCCAGTCGCGCCGTTCGATGTGCGCGCGTTCGTGGCGGATGACCACCTCGCGCTGCTCCTCGGACCAGTCCTCGACATACGCCGGCACCAGAATCACCGGCCGGATCGAGCCCCAGGTCATGGGAGTTTGGATAGCGTCGCTCACCAGTACGGCTCCCGCCGCGCGCGACGCTCGAGTAATGCGGTACAGCCGCAAGATGCCCGCGCCCCACCGTAGCAACAGCAATGCCGCGATGACAGACCAACCGATCGCGAGCGAAGGCAGCGAGCGTGCCGCCGCAACCGCTACGGTCCCGGGAGCAGCCGCGCTCGCGTCGATCGTCATGCGCAACGTCTGCGGCACGGATACCGGCACAAGTAACAGCGCCATCGCGATCAGCGCGGCCAGCCAGATGCGATGCCGCAAATCGGCCGAACGCTCGCGCAGCAGCGCGGTGGCAATCCAGGCGGCGCTTAGTACGAATGTCCCTTTAAGCGCAGCGGTCAGGATGAGATTGGTCATGATTTCTTCTCCTTGCGGGCTCGATCGATCAGGGCTTGCAGCTGGTCTAATTCTGCGGACGAAAGCTTGGCGGCGGATCCGTCCACCAGGGCAGCGGCGGCCTCCGCGGCAGATCCGTCAAAAAAAGTGGCGAGCATGTGCTTGAGCGCGCTGGTCCGAGCCTTCTGCCGCGAGACTTTGGGCAAGAAGACATAGCGCGGGCCGTCCGACTCATGCCGGATGTGTCCCTTCTGTTCGAGAATGCGCAGCAGAGCGCGCGCGGCGGAGTAGCTGGGCGGATCGGGTAGCGCCGCCAGGATCTCGGCGGCAGTCGCCTTCCCCCGGCTATAGAGGATGTCCAGAATCTGGCGCTCGCGCCGGCTCAGGCCCGTCACGCTCGAATCAGTCATGATTTACCAGTAGGGCGAGCGATCTTGTCGTCAATGAACCCCCGCTAATTCTCACTGGGCCTCTCCACCTGATCGATGACGAGCACCTCGACGGGACCTTTGGTCGATTCGAGTTTCAACCCGAGTTGTTCTTGCAGCGCGGTGAAGATGGAAGGTCCATTTGGATCAGATGGCGGCAATGGATCCCCGCCGGGAGGCGAAGATGTGCCCGCTTGATCGGCCCACTCCAACTTGAAGTCGAACGAACCCTCAAGACTCGTGCGATCCAGTACCGGACGGCCCAGTTGGTTTGCAAGGGCGGTCGTCAGCATTTCGAGGGTCGCGCCGCTGCCCGTTAGCTGGGCTCTCCCGATGCGCAAGCCGCGGAAGTTGCCGGGCACTCTGTGGAACTTGATCCCGCTCTTGCCGATGACCAAAGCATAGAGTGCCTGTTCTCTAGTCTCGCGATGAAGGCTAAGCTTGAAGCGCTCCGCCAACAACGCCTGAAGCTTTGGCCGCATCTGGTCCTGCATGCCTTTGAGCTGCGACGCGGTGACCTTGCTTGGATCACGAGGCTCTTTTTCCGAATCTGTGGAACGGTCCGACTTGGCTACGACATCGAAACGGTCCGAGCTGATCCAGCCAGAACCGCCCAAGATCTGAAAGGACCGCACCTCGTAAGCTAACGTGATCAGGAACTTCAGGGTAGCGCCGGAGGTCCGCAGACCTCCGCCAGGCAGTACCTGAAGGAGCGTGCGAGCATCATCGCTTGCGCTCGGCTTGATGGACGCCACTGCGAATTCCGGCTGGCTCGGCTGTTGAGCACGGCTCGCCGAACACACGAAAAGGCCAGGTGCAGCCGCAAGTAGCGCGAGTCCAAGCCAACGCATGCTAATTATTTAGCATAGCCGCCGCACACCTGTCAAGCTAATTTTTTAGCAGGTAGGACAGGCGGTCTCGCCGCGTGTCAGCCTTACGCTGCCGCGGCGCCCATCTTTTTGGTCCAGGGCGTAGCGCCGGTTAGTGCGGCGTTGACGGCGTTGATGTTCTTGACGCCCTCGGTCGAAAGCCAGTCCTCGAGCGCCTGCACGCCCTTGGTGGCGTAGATCGGCATGCCGTCTTTCCAAGTCGCCCGGCCGCACAGGACGCCCGAAAAATCCGTGCCGGCTTCCTTAGCCATGGTGAGGCTTTCGACGAATTGCTTGTTGCTAACGCCCGCGCTCAGGTAGATGAACGGCTTGGTCGCGACTTCCGCGCCTTGCCGGTAATACGCCAGGGCCTCCGCGCGCGTGTACGCCTTCTCGCCTTTGTAAACCGCGCTTCCTTCCACGAATTCCGCATTCACCGGGACTTCCACCTTCAGAACATCCACGTTGTACTGCGGCTTCGTGAACTCCTTCATGCTCCCGATCACCACTTGCGGCTTGATCTTGGCGAACTCCAGACCTTTTTCATTGCCGCCCTTGGGGTCGTAGCCCACGAACTCCAGGAAAAACGGAATCTGGTAGAACTCGCATTCCGCGCCGATGCGCTCGACAAAGGCATGCTTGATGTCGTTGACGCCGGGATCCTCGAACGGCGTGTAGTAGATCAGAATCTTCACCGCATCCGCGCCCCAATCGACGATGCGCTTGGCCGAAACGTGCGGCAGCAGGTCCGGCAGCCGCCCCGGTTGGGAATTGTCGTATCCGGTTTCTTCGTACGCCAGCAGCAGGCCCGCGTTCGATGCGCGCGCCTTGGCGGCTTCCAGACCGAACTCGGGATCGAGCAGGATCGCCGTGGCATGCGGTGTCAGAATCTTCGATACCGCGACTTTAAACTCCGACATCATCTCCGGCGTGACCGCTTTCGGATCGACGCCTTTCGCGCTCGCAATCGACTTTTGCAGGCTCCCACGCTGGTCCATCGCGGCCGCGGCGATGATCCCTTCCTTGTTCGAAAGCGCTTTCATGTGCTTCAACTTGCCGGCTGAAAGAGACATGTATTTATCTTAACGATTTTGCGGCTTCACCCGCCGGAAATAGGCATTCGCGCGTCCCACATCGCGCAGGATCTGCGCTTTCAGGGCTTCGGGACTCTCGAACTTCCGCTCATCCCGCACGCGCCGCAGAAACTCAAGGCGAATCCGCTCCGGCGTCGCACCCTCCAGCGGATCTAGTAGAAACGTCTCGATCGACAGCGTTTCATCGTGACCGCAAGTGTCGCCAAACGTCGGCCGGTAGCCGATGTTGGTGATCGAATTCCACTGCCGAGCCGCGTCTAAATCGGTGGTTCGCGTCATGTACACGCCGCGCGCCGGAAGCACTTGAGCGTCGGTGCGAAGGTTCAAGGTCGGAACCGTCTGCTTCGATCCGATGCCGTGTCCGCGAACAATTTCACCCGAGATCGCATACGGGCGTTCCAGCAAGCGTCCCGCGATGCCCACATCGCCCATGGCCACCAGCTTGCGGACTTCACCGGAAGAAACGCGCCTGCCGCGCCAGCGTACGATCTCGATCAGGCGGACTTCGAAGCCTAGCCGGGCGCCCAGTTTCTTAAGTAATTGCGTATCGCCGGCTTGCTTGCATCCAAACCGGAAGTTTTCGCCGACGATCACGCACTTCACGCCCAATCCATCGCGCAGGAACTCTGTGGCGAACTCCTCCGGCGTGAGGCGGGCCAATTCCGTGGTGAAGGGCTGTATTAAGACGTGCTCGATCCCCTCCCCTCGCATCAGCTCACAGCGTTCTTCGAGCGAGGTCAGCAGGCGTGGAGCGCGCTCCGGAGCCACTACGCAGGAGGGATGAGGATCGAACATAAGTACGGCCGGCCTGAGGCCGGCCCCACCGCCGCTTTCGACAGCTGCCCGCAGCAGGCGGCGGTGTGCCCGATGAACACCATCGAAGTTGCCGATGGTCAGCACGCACGGCTTGAATTCAGCGGCCTCGGCTAAACTATGTGCGATCAACATCGATCTCCAGGCCGTCGTAGGCGAGCCTCACGTGAGGCGGAAGAGTCGCCTCGGTGCGCTCATGTTGCAGGTCGTGGCACATGTGCGTGAAGAACGCACGCTTCGGTTGCAATTCCTCCACCAGTTCCACGGCGCGCGCCAAAGTCGTGTGCGTGGGATGCGGCCGATGCCGCAGCGCATCCAGGAACAACACATCCAGCCCCCGCAGTTGCGCCTTCGACTCCGCCGGAATCTCACTGTGATCGGTCAGATACGCCGCCGCGCCGAACTTGAAGCCGTAGACGGTGCCTTTCCCGTGCACCACTCGGATCGGAGCAAACTCAACGCCGAAAAGCTCGAACGGCGTCTCGTCCATCCGTCGCAAGTCCAGCTTAGGCACCATGGATTCGATCTTTTCGTCAAACGCATAGCAGAACACGCGCTGCAGAGCCGCCAGCGTGTCTTCCGTGCCATACACGGGTATCGATTCGCGCTGCCGGAAGTTGAAAGGGCGCACGTCATCCAGCCCGAGAATGTGGTCGGCGTGCGCGTGGGTGTAAAGAATCGCATCCAGGCGGCTCAGACCCAGGCGCAGCACCTGCTGGCGAAAATCCGGCGTGGTATCCACCACGACATTGTGACCCTCGTACTGCAGCAGGATGGAGGGACGCAGGCGCTTATCGCGCGGATCCGTCGACAAGCACACTTCGCACGTGCACCCGATGGTGGGCACACCCGAACTGGTGCCCGACCCGAGCACCGTGATCTTAATGGCGGGCGTGCTCATTCGGCTGCTGGCTGTTTTTCCCCGGATGTTGGTTTCGGGACGCTCTCGCTGACTTGCACGAAGCGGAAGCGAAGCTCGGTCAGGGAGTTTTCAACCAGCCTTTGTTCGTCCAGGCTCAGGTTGCCCTTGGTCTTCTCGGCGATCATCGCGAGCATATCGATGGTATGACGAGCGGCGGGCAGATTCAGCTCCTCATCCATTCCCTCGCCCAGCTTCAGCAGGCCCAATCGCATTTCGGCCTGCATCTTCAGGGAAAACACGAGAAATTCAAAAGTGGCGGGAGGTAAAGGGATACCGGATTCAGACATGGGTTTATATCTATAGTGTAAACAGTGCCGGGCCCCCCCGATGAGCGAGATGACGAGCGAGACGAGCGCCTGGAAGCCCTTTCCGAAGAATTGGCGCAACTGGTTCGCCGCCAACGTGAACTGGACCAGCGCGTGCGCGCGTTGGAATCGCATGGCGTGATCACTCCTCCACCGCTCCCGGCATTCGATCCGCCCGCACCACCCGCCGAGCCAGTCCATCTGGAAACAACTCTCGGCCTCAACTGGATCAACCGAATCGCCGTCATCACGCTTCTGCTCGGCGCGGCGTTCCTCTTCAAATACGGCGTCGATAACGGCTGGTTCGGCCCCGAGGTTCGCGTGGCGCTCGGCATCGCGGCTGCGATGATTTCGCTGCTTGCGGGCGATATCGCGTTTGTGACTGCGGAGTAGGTGTCCAATGGCCGAATGAGAGAAAGCGAATTTTCTTCATGCAAGATAAGTCTACGGCATGGTGGCCGTGCGCCTGGATGCTGACGTATTCGAATGGCTTCCGCAATACGGCGCCGGCTACTCCACCCGTATCAATAACGTTCTTCGGGTAGTGATGTCGCGAGGACGATAGATGGATCACGATCATCTCCGCGGCTTCGCGATCATGAGCGAGTTGCAAAAGGTTCTATTGGGAACTACCGGCTTGGCGCCGCTAAGCCATCACTGAACAACCCGCACGACTCGGAATCCGATATCGCGCCGAGACGTGCAGGCGCATGGGTAGCGATTGGAGGCTCGCAAGTAAGTCGCATTGCTGAACCACGACCCGCCCCGCGTCAGGTGATACTTACCTGTCTCCGGCCCTCGCGGATCGACCTGACCGCTCTTCGAGTAGTCATCGTTGATCCAATCGCTGCCAATCCAATCCGAGACCCACTCGTCGACATTGCCGCGCATGTCGTAAAGTCCCCAGGCGTTCGGCCTTTTATGTCCGACCGGATTCGTTCCCCCCGGGCTAGTAGTGAGCGAGCCTCGACCCTCGCCGAACCAGGCGATTTCGCTCAATGGAGGCGAATCGGGAAACTCGCCGGTGTCCCCTGCGCGGGCAGCGTACTCCCACTCGGCTTCGGTGGGCAATCGGTAGCGATAGCCGTCATCGCGGTCGTTAAGATGCGCCAAGAATCTCTGCACATCGTCGAAGCTGACTTGCTCCACCGGCCGGTCCGCGCCGATGAAGTGACTGGGGTTTGCGCCCATCACCGCTTCCCACTGCGCCTGGGTGACCTCGTACTTGCCCATTTCGAACGGCTTGGTGATGCGCACGCGATGCGCCGGCTGGGCTCGCTTCTGGCACGACTCATACGAGCCGTCCGGCATGTATGGCGACTCTTTGGGCGAACAGCCCATGATGAATTCGCCCGCGGGGATTTTGACGAACTCAATCTGCGGCGACTGGGCCAGACAGGAGGCCGCCAGCATCACGGTTAGGATTAGCCGATGACTTGGAACAGAGAATCGTCCGCTAATCATGCCAGCGTCCAATCTTACCGCGTTCGGGAGGGACGGCAATGTCTGGCCTCTGGCCCCTGGCCCCTGCTTCTCGCTACACTCGGACTCGTATGGATCAGGATCACTTACGCGGATTGCTCGAACAGGTCCGCACCGGAGCCGTGGATGTCGACGCGGCCATGGAACGCATGCGCCACCTTCCTTTCGAAGACCTGGGCTTCGCCAAGGTCGATCATCATCGCGCGCTACGGCACGGAATTCCCGAAGTCGTCTTCGGCAAGGGGAAGACACCCGACCAAATCAGCGCTATCGTCGCGAGCTTACTAGCTCAAGCCCAGAACGTTCTCGTCACGCGCGCCGATGCGCCCACCGCCGAGCGCCTCCAGCGCGAGCATCCCTTGGCCGAATATTTCGCGGCGTCTGGCGCCGTGCGTGTCTGGCGCGACCGCACCGTGCGCGGCAAAGGCAAGATCGCCGTGGTGTGCGCCGGTACAAGTGATCTGCCCGTTGCCGAAGAAGCCCAGGTCACTGCGGAAGTGATGGGCAACGAAGTGATCGCCATTCACGATATCGGCGTCGCCGGCATCCATCGCCTGATGCAGAATCGCGAGCGGCTCTCGGAAGCGCGCGTGGTGATCGTATGCGCGGGCATGGAAGGCGCGCTGCCGAGCGTGGTCGGCGGGCTGGTGACTGCGCCGGTGATCGCCGTGCCCACCAGCATCGGCTACGGGGCCAGTTTCCAGGGCCTGGCAGCGCTCCTGGGGATGCTGAACAGTTGCGCCAGTAATGTGACCGTGGTCAACATCGACAACGGTTTTGGCGCGGGCTACGCGGCGAGCTTAATGAACAGGCTGTGATGGGTGGATCGCTTGCGCGATCTGGCGGCCCGGCGCGAGCATCCCGTCTAAATCCTGGCGCGAGTAGTAGCGCCCCTGCGCGAACACTCCCGCGACGCGGCGAGTGTTGCTGATATCCTCGAGCGGGTTCCCATCGAGCAGGACCAGATCCGCGATCTTACCGGTCTCAACCGACCCCATCACGTGGTCCCAGCCGAGAAGCCGCGCGGGCGCAAGCGTGGCCGACTCCAGAGCCTCTCTGGGCGACAACCCCGCGGCGACCAATTGGGTCAACTCATTCTGCAGATTTCCGCGAGAGGCGGTGTACGCGTCGGCGCTGCCCGTCCCCGCCAGCAGCTCGACTTTATATCGCTTGGCAAGTGCGGTGAGCTGGTACAGCTTGGTGGAAACTGCGCCTTGACTCAGTAACGGGGAGATGCGCGTGCCCATCATGGCGCATTTCTCGAAGAACTGGACCACGGTGTCGTTGGTAAGCGGACCCAAATTGGACAGCCCTTCGATGATTCCCTGGCGCGCATTCACGGCTTCGATCGGCGAAACGCCCGCCGGAACCGCCCCGTCGAATCGCAGCCGCCAATGGCGGGCTTGCTCGGCAAGCGCCAGGTACGCCTCGCGCGAAAGGTCCGGCATGATCTGGATAAAGTCCACCGAATCGCCAAACAGGCGGTCGAACGCCAGGCGCGCGGTCTGCGCCGTCTGATTTCCACCCACGGCCGGACCGCTGGCAACAATGCGCGGCCCGATCGCCTGGCCCTTCTGGATTTCCAGGCGCGTTTCGGCGGCCTGGTCATAGTTGCCGCCGGGGTCGCGGATGCCGGTCACGCCGAACGCCAGGAAAGCCGGAAGCTGCCGGTCGGGATGACGGAGCTGGACTCGCATATCCCACAGGCCCGGTGAGAGATACCTCCCGGTTCCATCCACCACGCGGGCGTTTAAGGGAAGCTTGAGGGAGCCTTGCGGGCCAACCGCGACGATCCGCTCTCCTTCGATCACCGCAGTCAGATGCGGCCGGAGTGTACCGGCGGCGACGTCGACAACCGTAACATTCTCGACGACCACTGTCGATGCATAGACGTGCAGGGATAGTGCGCCTATCAGGGCCAATCTGATACGCATTTGGGTATTGTATACCCGTTGTGCTATCCTGCAAAGAGTTTATTGCCGCCTCGGCGATAATCTCCCAGGACAGCTAACATGCCGAAGTTGAAAACCCATAAAGGTGCGGCCAAGAGGTTCAAGAAGACGGGAACCGGCAAAGTGAAACGCCGGCACGCATTTGCCCGCCATATCCTCACCTCGAAGTCGCGCTCCCGCAAGCGCCGGCTCGGTCAATCCGTCATCGCGGACGACACCAACTCGCCGGAAATCAAGCGGATGATTCCGTACTAAGGCGAATTTTGCCTAGGTGGGGCTCTAACGGGGCAAACCCCGAGCTCCCCCGCGAGTGGACAGCGCGCCGCACGTGCCTGATCCGCCGCGATTCTAAATTCCAATAAAGGAGAAGAAACGTGCCCAGAGTAAAACGTGGAAGTAAGCGCCGTGCAAACCGGCATAAAACCCTAGGCCTCGCCAAAGGGTTCTTTCTCACCAAGAGCAAGCTGCACCGTGCCGCCCAAGAGGCCGTCGAAAAGTCTCTGAAGTACGGCTACGTCGGCCGCCGGCTCAAGAAGCGCGATTTCCGGTCCTTGTGGATCGTGCGCATCGGAGCCGCCTGCCGCGCCGCGGACATTTCCTACAGCCGCTTCATGGACGGGCTGAAGAAAGCCGGTGTCGATCTGAACCGCAAGATCCTGGCCGACATGGCTCTGAATGACGCGCCCGCGTTCGGCGCGCTGGTGAATCAGGCCAAGGCGGCGCTTGAGAAGGTCTGAGTAAACCGTAAGGGTTCAGCATGGAAGAAAACGACGACGCCCTTGCCAGTCTTGAAGAGCGTATTCACCGCACCGTGGAAATGGTGTCCACCCTCCGCACGGAGCGTGACGCGGCCGTAGCCGACGCGCGGCAGCTTCGCCAGGAACTGGACGACCTCCGCAGCCAGCGCAAACAGGCACGTGTCCGCATCGAGAAGCTGCTGGGGCAGATGGATCTGATCGCCGGAAGGTAATCCAGCGGCGTAAGATTGTTGCATGGATTCCGCAACTGAGCGCAAAACAGTCCGGGTCACCATTTACAATCAGCCCTATACGCTGGCGGTCAGCGGCGAATCCGGAGACGTGGAAGCGCTGGCCCATTCGGTCGATCAGCTCATGACCGATATCGCCCATCGGGCCGGCAACGTCGACGGAAGCAGCGTGGCCGTGCTGGCTTGTCTGCATCTGGCCGATCGCCTGCGCGGTTTGGAGCAGGAACTGTCCAGTTTCCGCAGCCAGGTGGGCGAAAAGACCCGCCAGTTTTCTTACCTGCTGGACCAAGCGATCCGGTGAGCGTTCTCACTTCCAATCTCCTGTCGCAACTTCATTGGCTGGAGCATGGATTCGGAACCCGCAACTCCAGCCTAGATCAGGCTACGATGGCGAGCATGAAGCAGATTCATTCCAACCTATCGCTGGTCGCGCGTGAGCCCGGCTGCGCGGGTGAAGGTGACGCGCTGGTGACGAACCAACCGGGTATTGCGGTCTCGGTGCGCACCGCGGACTGTTTTCCGATTCTGCTGGTGGATGCGCAAACCCGAGCCGTCGCCGCAATTCATGCAGGGTGGCGAGGGACCGCCGCCGGCGTCGTCAGAACGTCACTCGATCGAATGCGGCGCGAGTTCGGAACCGACCCCGGGAATGTTTTCGCTGCCATCGGACCAGGTATCGGCGCGTGTTGTTACGAAGTCGGCGTGGAAGTCGCCCGGCAGTTCGGCAAGCATGAAGCCGGGAAACTCGACTTGGCTGTGGAAAACCGGAATCAGTTGATCGCAGCGGGACTCCAGCCCGACAGGATCGAGCTGGTGGGAGGCTGCACGTTTTGCCGCTCCGAGCAGTTTTTTTCCTGGCGCCGCGATCACGACCGGGCCGGACGGATGATTTCCTTCATCGGCGTTACAGCGGCCGGTCTGAAGACCGGCCCTGCCTGGAAACAATAAGGGCGCGGCCTGCAAATGATGCTTGCGGACCGCGCCCTTAAAAGAGAAGGATGAGGATCTTCGATTAAGCGGCGTTCACCAGCAGCTCATCGAGATTGTCGGCGCTGTCGCCCTGGCTGCGGTCGGCGATTTCCTGGCACTGGATGCAGAAGGCCGTCCATGGCACTGCTGCGAGGCGCTTCGGACTGATGTCCTCTTCGCAATGCAGGCACACGCCGAAGCTGCCCTCGTCAATACGGCGCAGGGCTGCGCGGACGTTCCGCAATAGATTGGACTCGCGGTCCAGATTGCGGATCGCCAGCTCGCGCTCGGCGGCGTGCTGCACTTCATCCAGAGCATCCGGACTCTTTTCGATAGCGATGCCGTCACGGTTGCGTACCAGTGGGACCAGCTCTGCCTGCTTGGCCTCCAGCACGTGTTTAAATTTATTCAACTCACTCTTGGTCATTGTTCTGCCCTCTTCCTCTCCTGTCTCTTCCGGTAATCTTTTTTCTAATTTTTCTTACCGTCTTTTAACTTCGCGTCCTGTCTCAATCTTGCCCGTGTCACTTTCAGCTAAGCCATTAGACGTGACGTAAACCAAAAAGGTTCACGCTTTCCAATCGACTGTTCTAGAAGGAACTTTGGGTATGCCAAGCGGCGAATCCGCGCCCGGCACTACGTGGAGACCCATCGAGGCGGCGACAACCCCGTGGGTGCCCAACCTCAAGCTTCCAGCAACTAAGCTTTCAAAGAACATTATCACACCACGAGCCATATTGCAAGCAATCCCAGTGCCAACTCCTCACGGACCGCCTGGCTTCCGAATCCGCCCCTACGCCGAACCTCCAGATAACCAATGAGTTTACCTATCGGAGCCCATCCGCCAAAACATTACCCGGGACAGCGGCCACGCCTTTCTTCCCTATCCCGTTCAGGCTGTAAGTTATTCCAGGGACGGAGCTAATCCGGAGACTACCCAGTTCCGCTTGACGTATACTGTGGTGGTAAACCCGAAAAACTCTCACCCCGAAATCCATTCGTGCCGCCAAATTCAGTCGGATGATAGCATGCGCCGCCTACACATTAGAGCCGGTTTGGCCGCATGCGGCCTGTTCATCCTGCTAGGCATCCTCGTACTTCCTTACCCGGGAATTCAGGCCGACGAGGCTCTTTTTACCGCCCCCATTTTTCCCCACATTAACAACCACTTACGTCTTCCACTCCTGCCTCACCACGTTCCCTTAATGGTGATGACCTACGTCGGTTCCCTGAAAACGCTGCTGTACTGGCCGATCTTCCGGATTTTCGGCGCCAGCCCCTGGACGCTGCGGCTTCCCGTGGTGCTCCTGGGGGCGATTTCAATCTTCGTTTTCTTCCGCTTAGCGAATGCGTCCGGCGGGGCCCGCGCGGCTGCCATGGGAGTCTTCCTGCTGGCTACCGACCCTGTCTTCCTTCTGACCGACACTTTTGACTGGGGACCGGTCGCTCTGGAACACGTATTCCTTGTGACTGGCTGCTGGTTCGTCTACCGTTTCGGGTCCGATGCCCGGATCTGGAACCTTGCAGCCGGATTCTTTTGCTGGGGGTTGGCGCTCTGGAACAAGGCGATTTTCATCTGGGCACTGAGCGGAATCGTCGTTGGCGGAGTTCTGGTCTTCTGGCCGGAGATCAAGCGCTGCTGGAGCCCGCGCATGATCCGGTTCGCGGCGGCGGCGTTTCTGTGCGGCGCGCTGCCGCTGGTGGTCTACAACCTCACCCACCGGAACGTCACTGTAACCGAGAACGCACACCTGGATCCGCGCAGCGTCCCCGGCAAATGGATCCAGGTTGAGCTCGCCGCGAACGGCTCTTCGCTGTTCGGATACATGGCGGGTGACGAAGGGCCGAATCCCAAGACTCCGCAGTCCCTGCGCGGACGCGCCGCGGCATGGATTCACGATCGCCTGGGAGACCATCGGCGTACTGGCTTCTACTACGTTTTCGGAGCCTTGCTGCTGGCGGCGCCGTGGTGGTGGAAGCACCGCGCAGCCCGATTTTCATTGGTCTTCATGGCCGTGGCCTGGCTGCTGATGGCTCTCACCCATGACGCCGGCACGTCGGCTCACCACGTGGTTTTACTGTGGCCGTTTCCGATCCTGTTTGCCGCCGTCGCGCTCGCTTCCCTGCCCTGGCGGCCGTTGGCCTGGATCGCTGCCTGCGTCATGATCGCGATGAACCTGCTGGTGCTGAACCAATACGTGTATCAGTTCGAACGGGACGGAGCGGGCGATGTCTTCACAGATGCGCTGAATCCGCTCTCGGCCAGCCTGGATTCGTACGCCGACCGAAATCTCTACGTCATCGACTGGGGCATCTACGAGAATCTCAATCTCCTGCACGAGGGCCGTTTGGATTTTCGCATTCTCATCGGCCCGGTGAATACGGACTCTCCGACCCCGGAGCAGATCGACGCGGTTCGCGCCATGCTGCACGATCCCAGCGCGCTGGTCCTGGATCACGTTCGCGAGCACGAGGTATTTCCCAACGTAGGCGCCCGGCTGGTTCGGGTCGCCCGCTCCTTGGGCTACCGCCGGGAAGTGGTCCGCTCCATCTCCGACTCGAACGGCCGGCCGATGTTTGAAATCGTGCGGTTCGTTCCGGAAGACGGGGCATGAGACACGGTGAGGTAGGAATGTTCCCTTCTGTCTCAAGGCCGTGTCCAAGGTCCACAAAACCGACGGCCCATATGTAGCTAAGTCCTGTATTATCAAGGCTTAATAAAGCCTTTGATTGGGGCCGTGACATGCACTAGAGGATCCAGGAATTCGTCCGTATGCGTGTTTGGAGCAGACTTATGACCGGCTTGGTCCCGATGGCGCTGGCCCTGAGCGTGATCGCGCCGGGCTTTGTCTCAAGGGTCCGGGCCACCACGCTCGAACAACTCACGCTGGACAATATGATCCAGCAGTCGACCGCAATCGTGCGGGCGCGGGTCACCGGGTCCCACGCCGGGATGCGAGCGGGCAACATCTACACGTACTTCCAGCTCCAGGTTGTGGAGAACTGGAAGGGCCAAGCCGTCGCCGAGGTCGCGATACCGGGCGGCGTGGCGGGCGGGATCCGCCAGAGTGTATCGGGAGCTCCGGAATTGAAACCCGGACAGGAGTATGTCCTGTTCCTGTGGACCAGCCGTTCCGGCTTGACCCAGTTGATCGGACTTTCGCAGGGACTGTTCAAGCTTTCGGAGGAGGGCTCGGGAGGCGGACGTGGTGTCGCGGTGGCTCAGCGGCCCGCCGCCTCCGAGCTCATGCTCAGTCGATCCGGGCTTCCGGTCGATGACCATGCAGTGAGTATGCCGGTCCAGGATCTGCGTGCGCGCGTTCTGCAGGCCTTGGGGGCGGCGAAATAGAAATGGGCAGCAGACTCCAGGCAGTGGTGCGCGTTGGGATCTTGGCGGCACTGCTTCTTTCGCTCTCCTCGGTGTCCTCCGCTTATTACTACTGGATTTACTTCCCCGGCCGCACGGCCCCTTTCCAGGCTTATCCCGCGAAGTTCGATCTGAGCACGCTGCCGGATAAAACGGTTTGGTATTTCATTTCCGACCAGTCGCCCGGGAAATTAGTGGACGGCGACAATTACGATGCGCTAGTGAGCCAGATCCGGCTGGCGGCAGGAACCTGGAACGGCGTTGCGACCTCCGATATCCGTCTGCGCTTCGGCGGGTTCGAGACCCTTGGGGCGGCGCAAGCGACTCCCGGTATCGACGTCGTGTTCGACGACGATATGCCCCCCGGCTTGCTCGCGCAGACGTTCCCGTCCACGCCGAAAGATGCCGGCGATCTGACCAAAGGCCCCGGCTTCGTGCCGATCCTGCGCTCCAAGCTGCAATTGCGCAGCGATCTGACGGTCAAGCAACAGGCCAGCTATTCGGAAGCTTTCTTTTTAACGATGGTGCACGAGTTCGGGCACACTTTGGGCCTGCAGCATTCCATGGTTTCGGCGACCATGTCCACTTCCACGACCCGCGCGACGACCAAGGCGCGGCCGCTGGCGCCGGACGATATCGCGGGCATCTCCAGGCTCTACCCGGCAGCAGGATTCGCGGCCAGCACCGGCAGCATCACGGGCCAGGTTCTGCTCAACGGGAAAGCCGTGAACATGGCAAGCGTGGCTGCGCTTGCGGCGAACGGAACGGCGATTGGCACGCTGACCAACCCGGACGGCAGCTATCGCATCGATGGGATTCCACCCGGCGACTATTACGTCTATACGCAGCCGCTGCCTCCACCGCAGCAAGACGAGAATACGCCGGCGGCCATCATCCCGCCCTCCGATTCGACGGGCGGCAATTTCTCCGCCTTCACCGGATTCGCGGGACAATTTTTCCCGCACACGCGGGATTGGCAGCAGGCGGCAACCACCACGGTGACAGCGGGAGCCAATGCCGGTAACGTTAACTTCGCCGTGGATGCGCGCAGCGGCCCCAGCATCTACAACCTGGAGACGCTAGCCTACTTGGGTCCGTCCGGAAACGAGGCCTACGTTCACGCGCCGTCGCTGGTCTCGGGCTCCCGGGGCTGGATGGTGTTCGATGCGCCCGGAACACTCGTCCCGAATACCACGACGCCTACGCCGGGAATGAGCCTGAGCGCGATCGGCCCGGCCGCAAAGCTGGAGCCGGATACGCTCGGCTACTTCGTCTCTGCCTATCTCTACAACGTTGTGGACGCCAATACCGTGTCGCAACCCACACCGGTGGCTCTGGCGATCACAACACCGGACGATCTGTACGTCCTGCCCTCGGCCTTTACGGTTGTGCCTACGGCCGGGCCGACGATCAAATCTGTCTCCGCATCCACGGACGCATCGGGCAATCCCACGGCGACGCTGACCGGCGACAACCTGGGCCTGGACACACGCGTGTTATTCGACGGCGCCGCCGCTACCTCGATCCAAAAGAACGACGATGGAACCTTCACGGTCGGCGCGCCGCCCGCCATCGGGAAGCACGTGGCCGTGCTCGAAGCTCTCGCCAGCGACGGGCAGACTTCCGTCCGGACGATGGGCACGTTGCCTCCGCCGACGTTCCCCTACTCAGCACCGGATCATCCGTCTCTATCGATTACTCCCGCCGTGGTCGCCGCGGGCACCGATACGATGATCGAAGTCGACGGGTTCAACACGAATTTCGCGGAAGGTCAAACCGCGATCGGGTTCGGATCGAGCGACGTGGTGGTGCGCCGGACCTGGATCGTCAGCCCCGGCAAGGCGCTGCTGAACATATCGATAAATCCAAGTGCGCGAGCCGGGTTAACTACGGTAACGGCAGCCACGGGCGTGCAAGCCGTAACGTTGAACGCGGGATTGCAGATCATGCCGGGCGTGGCCAAGCAGATGAGCCTCCGCGTGCCGGTTCTCAATCTGGCCACCGGCCTGCCCGGGATACCCACGGGAGGCACTCTGGTCCTCTCCGCCACCGGCCTGCCTGCCAGTCTGCAAGGCTGGACGCTCAACATCGCCGACGTGAAAGTGGATTTCACGCTCGACGCCAACTCGAATCTTCTCGCGGTGGTGCCGGGATCGACAGCTCTGGGTCCCACGGTCCTGCGGCTGATCTCGCCGAATGGCGATTCGATCGCGCCGGTTCTGTTTAACGTGGATGCGCAGCCGCCCTCCATCGAAGCCGCGTACGATCAGATCGATTCCAGCCATCTGGCGTTCATTGATGCGCAGCACCCGGCTGCTCCCGGGGATGTGCTCATGCTGGACGCGGCCAACCTGTTCGGCTCGACGCCGCCTGTTCCCGCGTCGAGCGTGCACATCAGCGTGGGTGGCGTGGATCACGTCGCGACGTCCGCGGAATCCGTGCTCCAGTTCGGCCTGATCTCCAACGTGACCAGAATCCAGTTCACTCTAGCTTCGGGCCTACCAGCCGGGACACAGCAGCCGGTGACGGTACGAGTGGGTACGCGCGTTTCCGCGCCCGATACGCTGTACGTTATTCCGCCGGCGCCGGCGGCGTCGTCAACGACCGCGCCATCTTCGACACAAAAGTAACATCCCCTTCGAGGAAATCGTACGCGGGCAGACGGCCGGGCTGCTCCCAGACAATCTGCTCGAAATCCAAATTGCACGGTTCTCCCTGGAATTGCGCGACGCGGTAAAAACGCAGCAGGATGCGGAGCCCGTCTCCGTAGCCGACTTCGTAGGAGTCCATCTCTTCGCCGATGACGGCTTCGATGTTCAGCTCTTCGCGCAATTCGCGCGCCAGCGCCGCGCGCGGATCCTCCCCCGGCTCGACCTTGCCGCCGGGGAATTCCCACTTCAGCGGATGCCGGCCGCCGCGCTTGCGCTGGCCGATGAGAATTTTCCCGTCCCGCATGATGACCGCGGCCACCACCTCTAGAACCCCTTCGCTCATGGTTGTTAGTGTAGTCCGTGCAGGGCTTGACCGAGTAGCATTTCCGCCTTAACCTCGTAGACGACATGGCAATTACTCTCAAGGTCAACGGCCGGGCTCACACGCTGGACCTGGACCCGTCCACGCCGCTTCTCTACGCGCTCAGCGATGACCTGCAATTGAACGGTCCCAAGTTCGGCTGCGGGCTGGGCCAATGCGGAGCTTGTACGGTCATCGTGAAGGGCCAGGCGATCCGTTCCTGCGTGACCACGGTAAAGTCCGTGGAGGGATCCGACATCACCACGCTCGAAGGGTTGGGAACTCCCGAGAAACCGCATCCCATCCAGCAAGCCTTCATCGACGAACAGGCGGCGCAGTGCGGCTTCTGCGTGAACGCGGTGATCATGACCGCCAAAGCCTTTCTGGATAAGAACCCCAAAGCCACGGAGGCTGAAATTCAGCGGGCCATGTCGGGCGTCCTGTGCCGCTGCTTCACCAGCGTCCGGATGCTGCGGGCGATCGCGCAATATGGGAAGGCGGTGGCGCGATGAAACTGAATCGGCGCGATTTTCTCAAAGCTTCGGGGGCTTTAATCGTAAGCTTCAGCGCTCGCGCGCAGGGACCGGTGCAGGGATCGCCGCCCTTGAACCAGTTGGATTCCTGGATCGCCATCGCGGCCGACGGCAGCATCACCGCCTACAGTGGTAAGGAAGAGCTGGGCCAGGGGATTGCGACGGCGCAGCAGCAGTTAGTCGCCGAAGAGCTTTCGGTTCCCTTCGATCGCGTCCAGCTGATCTACTGCGATACCGCGCTGACACCGGACCAGGCGCACACTGCCGGCAGCCAGTCGCATCCGGCCAATTTCAATTCCGATAATCTGGCGCAAGCCGGCGCCACGGCGCGCGAAGCCCTGTTGCGCATGGCGTCCCAGAAGCTCGGTGTATCGGTCGATCGGCTCACGGCCCGCGACGGTGTCATCTCCAGTGGCTCACAGAGCGTGACCTATGGACAACTGGTCGAAGGTAAGAAATTCAATCTGGCGCTCGATCCGAACGCCAAGCGCAAATCTCCCAGCGAGTGGACCGTGCTGGGCAAGCCGATTCCCCGCCCCGATATTCCCGAACTGGTGACCGGGAAGTTCGAGTTCGTCCACAACGTGCGGCTGCCAGGCATGCTGCACGGCCGCGTGGTTCGTCCTCCTGCCGTCGGCGCTACTCTGGCGAGCGTCGATGAGAGTTCCGTCGCCGGGATGCCGGGTGTGGTGAAGGTGGTCGTCAAGAAGAGTTTCGTCGGCGTGGTCGCGGAGAAGCCGTGGCAAGCCATCCAGGCCGCCGCCCGGTTGAAGGTAACGTGGAATCCCGCGCCGCCCTTGCCCGATCCGGCGACGTTTCACGATTCGCTGCGCAAGCTGCCCGCGCGTGACGCGTTGATGGTCGATTCAGGAGATGTCGATCAGAAGCTCTCCGGCGCCGCGACCGTTCTCAAGGCAACCTATCTGCATCCGTATCAGATGCACGGATCGATGGGCAGTTCCTGCGCCGTGGCCGACGTGCAGAGCGTCCGGGCTACCATCTACTCGGCCACGCAAGCCGTCTGGTATCAGAAGAGCACCTCGGCGATGATCCTGGGCCTGAAGCCTGAGAACATTCACGTAATCTTTCGCCGGGGATCGGGCTGCTACGGCGTCAACGGGGCCGACACCGTGACATACGACGCGGCGATTTTGTCTCAAGCCGTCGGGAAACCCGTGCGCGTACAACTCACGCGAAAAGACGAGATGGCGTTCGAGAATTACGGGCCCGCGTACGTGCTCGATCAGCGGGCCGCGCTCGATCCCAGCGGGAACATCACCACGTGGGATCACGAGTCGTGGTCGCCGGGCTTGGGCAACCGTCCGGGAACCAACCGGCCCGGGAACGTCATCACGGGTTCCCTGCTGGGATTCCCGCCGGCGGAGTTCGCGCCTCGACCGGCCGGTCCCGCGCCCGCACGAGTCAACAACAATAGCAACGGCATACCGTCGTACCTCGCCCGCGTTACTGGGACTGTCCAGAGTGGCCGCGTGCTCACCCACACGGTCGAATCGCGATTCTTTACTGGACCGCTGCGGTCGCCGGCACGGCTTCAGAACACCTTCGCGCACGAGTCGTTCATGGATGAGCTCGCCGCGCGGGTAAAGGCCGATCCGGTGGAGTATCGGCTGCGACACTTGCGCGACGCGCGCCTGAAAGAAGTCCTGCAAGCAGCCGCGAAGACAGCGAATTGG
>Ga0209483_1000652_pt1 | contig 28898 bp, 29 predicted proteins | sample NGEPerA_FD_184508 | JGI IMG/M metagenome (GOLD analysis project Ga0209483, IMG submission 184508) | Arctic peat soil microbial communities from the Barrow Environmental Observatory site, Barrow, Alaska, USA - NGEE PermafrostL2-A... | ecosystem: Environmental > Terrestrial > Soil > Wetlands >... | reverse complement strand
ATGGTTTTGACCAGCGTGACGTTGGCCGCCTTGACCATGGCGTCGCTGGCTTCCACGCTGCCGACGTAGCCCTTGGTTTCAATCATTCCTATTGCTTCGTTCATAATTTATTTTGGTTGTTGGTTGCGAGTGGTGAGAAATTGTCAGGAATTATTTTGTCAATTCAACTGGCGTGTGCGGTTTAAGATTGCTGGCGTTGCCTTCATCGGTGTCAATGTGGACTTCCAGCTTGAAACTCGGATCCACGCGCATCAGCAATTGATCGAGCGTGATGGCGCAGTCGCCGCCGATCTTGAGCTTCATGAAATCGCCGTGCTTCACGCCGTAAAAATCCGCGTCCGTCGGACTCATGTGCGCATGCCGCAAGGCGCGGATCACGCCGTCGGACATCTCAAAAAATCCCGCCGGCCCCATCAGCATCGCGCCCGGCGTGCCTCTGATGTTGCCGGATGCGCGCAATGGAATGTCAAAACCGAGCGCGATGGAATCTGTGTAAGCGAGTTCAACTTGATTCAAATTCCGGCACGGGCCGAGAATTCGCAAATTAGAAATTACACGGCTGCGCGGGCCGATGAGCGTGACGGTTTCCTTCGCGGCAAACTGGCCTTCCTGATAAAGCCACTTGTGAACGGTGAGTTGATGACCTTTGCCGAAAAGCGCCTCGACCGCTTCGGGCGTGAGGTGGCAGTGGCGCGCGCTAATGTTGACAACGAGCGGATTCACTCCGCTCGCGGCGCGCGGCAATGGCTTGCCAAGTTTGGCATAAACGGCTTGTCGAACCAAATGTTCGACGACATTACGATGTGGCGCTGGAGCAGCAACAGACATAAACTTTGACTGAATTTGACAGATATTCCATTTAAGTCAACATTTATCTTGCAAAAACTTTCAATATCTGCCAAATTATTGAAAATATGACGGCAGAAGAGCGCAAACATCGCATTGAAACTTATCTTCAACGCGTCGAATTCGCGTCGCTGGAAGAACTCTCCCAGCATGTCGAAGCATCGGTTTCGACGGTCCGCCGCGATTTGACGACGCTCGAAGCGGCGGGAAATTTGCGGCGCACGCACGGTGGCGCACGCATCGTGACGCCGAAAACGGATGAATTTGCATTTTCCGCGCGCGACGCGCATCAGCTTTCCGAGAAAGAAGCCATTGGCAAAGCCTGCGCGGAACTCATCGGTGGAAATCAAAGCGTGATTCTCGATGCCGGCACTACGGTCTATCACGTCGCGCGGCACCTCGAAGAAAAATCGCCGCAGATCGTGACGAACTCGCTGCCGGTGGCGAATCATTTTGCGTCGGCGAACAAAGTGGAAGTGATTTTGGCGGGCGGCGTGATTTATCCGCGCCTCGGCGTGCTGGTCGGGCCAATGACGGTCGAGGCGTTTTCCAAAATGCGCGCCGACGTGGCGATCATGAGCGCCGGCGGCATCACGCTCGAAGGCGTGACGAATTCCCACGCGCTGCTGATTGACATCCAGCGCGCGATGTTGAAGGCGGCGCAGAAAATTATTTTTTGCCTCGACCATACAAAATTTGGCCGGCAATCCGTTTCGCCATTGTGCGGCCTCGACATCGTGGACACGATTGTCACCGACCATCGCGCGCCGCATGATTTAATTCTTGGTTTGCGTGAGCGCGGTGTGGAAGTCGTCGTTGCGCCAGCCGCGTCAGCAAATGGATCTGAAGTTTAACTTTGGCCGCGAGCGGGTAGAATATAAACGCATGGTTTTTTGACTTGATCTGTGTTTCATCTGTGTGCATCTGTGGCTAAATAAGTGATTTAACATGAATCTCGCAGAAAAAGTTCGGCAGGCCGGCGTCGCGGGCGCGGGCGGCGGCGGATTTCCGACGCACGTCAAGCTCAACGCCAAGGCCGAGACCGTCATCGCCAACGGCGCTGAATGCGAACCACTGCTCCACAAGGACGCGGTGACGATGGAAGAAAGCGCCGCCGAACTCGTGCGGGGCATGCAACTCGCGATGGAAGCCGTCGGAGCGCGCGAAGGCGTCATCGGCGTCAAACGCAAAAAGAAACACGCCATCGAAGCCGTGCAAGCTGCGAGCCAGGGCACCAATGTCCGCGTGCAGGTTTGAATTATTTTTCGACCGCCAGATGCCGCGACTGGCGTTTGGGCAATGAGCGGTCGCGGTCGCGGATGGTTGACCAGTTTTCGGCGGGTGGAAATTCCTTCAGAAAATTCGGCGCATCGCGGCGGCCCGTGCGCTGGCAATCGCGCCAGAAGGTTTCGGCAACGAGTTTCGCGTCGAGCGCGAGTTCGCGGGTGAGAAATTCAAACAGCAGTTCCATCAGCCGCGCCAGGGCGATGCTGTCGGTGCGGCTGATTTTGACGTAAAGCCAGTCGCTGAAATGCAGAAAGGAATGGAACGGCGCTGGTAGGACAGGCGTCGCGTCTGTCTCACTTTCCAAACCGTTTCTTTCAGATGGAGACAGGCTGGAAGCCTGTCCTACGCTCCAAATCAGCGGTGCGGTGGCGATGAAATTGCCGCTGTTGCCGACCAGATCCCAGTAGCGCGCGAAGCGGCGCAGCCGTTGCATCGTGGCGAAATCGAGCAGCTTGTTCTGCAAAATTTCGTAGGGCGGATGCGCGTTGTAAATCATCCGCCACTCTGCATCGTGCCGGACGATTGGCGTGCCGCGCAGCCGCTTCAAAATACCGACCTGGATTTCCTGCGGGCCGAGCGCGACAAGCTGGTCAAAACCGGCGGCGAAACTTTCCACCGTTTCGCCGGGCAAACCGACAATCAAATCGGCGTGGATGTGAACGCCGGTTTCGCGCCGCAGGAAACGAAAATTTTCCGCGAGCCGCCCGTAATTTTGCCGGCGGCTGATGAGCGCGGCGACTTCGGGATTGAACGTCTGGACGCCGACCTCGAACTGAAGTGAACCCGGCGGAAATTTGGCGATGATTGCGCGCAATTCGGCGGGCAAACGGTCGGGAATCATTTCGAAATGAAAAAACATTCCCGGCCGATGGCGCGCGAGGAAAAATTCGAGCAGCGCCTGGCTGACGGCAATGTTCAAGTTGAACGTGCGGTCCACGAACTTGAACTGCTTCAGGCCGCGATCCAAAAGCTTTTGCATCGCCGCAAGAAATTTGCCGGGCGGAACCTGCCGCACGGGAATGTCCAGCGACGACAGGCAAAACTCGCAGGTGAACGGACAGCCGCGCGACGCCTCGACGTAAATGATGCGATGGGCGATGTCCGCTTCGGTGTAAAATTCGTAGGGCAGGACGATGCGCGAGAAGTCTGGCAGTTCAGCGGGAATGTTTTTGTCCGGCAAGACTTCACCGTTAAGAATTTGCCGGCAAACTTCGGCAAATTTCAAATCCGCCTCGCCGATAATGACGTGGTCGGCCAGTTCCGCGATCTTTTGTCCTTCGGTTTCATAGCTGACCTCCGGGCCGCCGAGGATGATTATGATTTCCGGCCGGACGCGCTTGATGGCGGCAACGACCTCGGTGGTTTCCGCGACGTTCCAAATGTAGATGCCGAAGCCGAGAATGCGCGGTTCGCGCGCGAGCAGCGCCTCGGCGATGTCGAGTGGGCGTTGATTGATATCAAACTCCGCGATGATGGCGCGCGGCTGCAGGTCGCCGAGGTTGGCGAACAGACAGCGCAGCCCGAACGCGGCGTGGATGAACTTCGCATTGAGCGTGGTAAGGACGATGTCCGGCATCGCCCTGAAATTAGCAGCCGCCGCCGCCGCGCCAAAGCGGAAATGAAATTTTACCACGGATAAAACCCGATCACGTCCGCCAGCTTGCCAGTTGATGCCGTGGGCCATAAAAAAATTGTTCATGGTGGCACGCGCGTCCCGCCCGGAGTTGCTGCTGCGGTGAAGCAGAAACACACAGGCGAGACGCCTGTGCCACTGGAAAAAACCATCGCGCGGCAGATTGACAAATCACGACCAACGGCGGTTTCAACTTTTCAGTTCTGCTATTGAAAATGGCCGTTGCTTCTGAAATCATGTCCTGGCGGGCCTGTAGCTCAATGGTTAGAGCAGAGCACTCATAATGCTTTGGTTCTCGGTTCGAGTCCGAGCAGGCCCACCAACAGAAATTGACCGATGGTGTGGCCGCCATCAGCGCGGTGAGATTTGTTTCATGAGCCGGGTTCGACTTTGCTTGCCTTGAAATCCCGACATCCATAATTTGTTGATTCGTGAATGGAAAATCTCATCGCCTGTTTTTTACAGCGATTTTGGCCTTAACTTTTCTTCATGCCAATGCTGCGGACAAAATTACCATCGCCATCGGCGGTAAAACCATTTCCGCTTTTCGCACCGCCGATCTGGAGAGCGCGAAGCAGGAAGCCGCCGCCGCTCACAAGCCGATTGCCTGGATTGCATCCGCTCCGCAATTGTTCGACGGTCATGGGACGATTTCCCTTCCGAATTCACGCGGTGCGACGTTGCACGCCTTTTTCGCTTTGCGGGACAAGGCCGTCCTCGTTTTTGAGGACGCCTACGCGGAGAACCACAAAGTCCTGCAACTCGTGGATGCCGCCTTGCACACGCCCGATCCGCATTACACTCCGCCGAAGGTGATTTTTCTGAACCCCGACGCCACGGAAGTCCTCGCCAAGGTCGAATACGAGCCTGACTTTATGAAACGCGCGCACGCGCTGGCCGATGCCTTGGATCAGGTCAAAGAAAAAATGAACAATGCGCCGGATGCTGCGAAGAAATAAAAGCGAAGCAGTCTCACACGCGAACGCAGAATTGACGCTGGCAAATTTCCCGAGCAACCTTCCCTCATGGCAAAGAAATCAGACCCTAAACCAACCGCCGAGACGCCGAGTTGGAAAACAAGAATCTGATTCTCTCCGCGCCTCCGCGCCTCTGCGGTTAAAATCTTCTTCTCTCCTCGACACCCGCGTCATTTATTGCGGCGACAATCTGGAGCAACTCGCCAAGCTGCCCGATGCCTGCGTGGATTTTATCTACATTAACCCGCCCTTCAACTCCAACCGCAACTACGAAGTCTTCTGGGGCGAGACCAGGGAGACGGAACTTTGGCAAATAGGGGGGGCGGTTTACCCAGCTAAAGTGCTGGGCTATTTTCAACGAAGCCGGTCTCACCGCCTGCCGCGTCATGGCCAAACGCCTGCGCGGCTTTCCGGCACGAAAATCCAGCATCCATCCCACAAATTTCGTTCCGCGAGACGCGAAACGGTGCAACCGGGACGGTCGCGCGCCCCTCCCCTTGAAAATCCGCGCACCGGAATTTGCTAGTTACCTTTTCGTGGTGCGGAATCCGCCCGCAACCCAGACGACAAGGCATATCAGCAGAATCAGGCCAAGCCCGCTGCCGCCGATGACGGGACCGCCAAAGTAAAACCCGCCACCGCCGAACAGGAGAAGGAGAACCACGATGAGCAATAATATATTCATATCGTTAAGATAACACGCTGCTGCATGGTTGCCATGGGGTCTTCTACCCATGGAGCAGGAGAATCGTCGCCATCCCCCTTGAAAATCTGCGCGCCGGGATTCGCCGGACGGTCAGCGATAAAATGGAAACGCGCAAACGCCCCGGCAAATTGACAACCTTCAAATAAAAAGGCCCCGGTCGGGAGGTTGATCCGCCGACCGGGACTGGAAGAATGAAACCGCGTGCAGATTGCTGGCAGACTACATAAGACGGAGAAAGTGAAACGACCCGCTTGAAAATTCCGCGCGCCGGACTTTGCCGAACGCTCAATGTCCCCGCTGTTTTTTGTCGTGATCCGGCCCGGCGTCCTTCCGGTCGTGATTCTGGTCGTGATGCACAGCAGAAGGCCTCCAATTTCTTGGATATTTCTGAAGCATTTCTTTGTGATGGTTTGCCGGGGAGTCATGGAAATCCATATGCACTGATGGTGAAGCCAGCAGCACTTCAGCCGTGACGCCCTGCGGTTCTGGCTGCATAACCCACGCACCGCCTTTCAACCAATAGTATTGGTGCCCATGGCTGTTGTAATAGACACCATAGTTGGGGTAATAAACGTAGTCGTCTTGCACCACGACTGGAGGTGCCACTACTAAGGGAGGCGCGACCACCACCACGGGAGATGGCACAATTATCTTGACGGTCTGCCCATCAGCATCACCCGCGCATTCGGTCAGCGCCGCCAGCAGCACGGCACCCAGCACGAATCCAACCTGATTAGTTTTTAAGAAAAGTTTTTTGTTATTCATGGGATGAAAGTAATCCGGGAATCATGCCGGCGCCATGGGGTATAACCCGAAGTCCAAGGCCGGTGTGATCCGCCGTAAAAATTGCCTTTTTTTGATTATTCTCACGGAGAAGGAGAATCGTCCGCCGTCCCCTTGAAAATTCGCGCGCCGGGATTGGCATTGATATTTCGCCCACGGCCTGCCGCGTCATGGCCAAACGCCAGCGCGGCGTTCCGGCACGAAAATCTATCATCCATCCTTGCGGGTGGCCGAAGGCCGGGTGAGGGAAAAGAGAAATTTCCTTTTCTTCAACCGTTTTCCGGTTATCCTGCACGCTCGGATTTTGTAGCGCCGGTCTGTGACCGGCGAAAGATTGCGAGCGGTCACAGACCGCCGCTACAATTAAAAATGGACGCGGCGCATATTGGAAATTTTGACTCTTACGGCATTATCCGATAGAACCGCGCGCCGGAATTTGTGGCCGTTGGGTCGCTGAAATAAAATGGCGAATCCGTAAGGATGAAATTCGTGAACGGCTGCCAGCTCAGTAAATTACTCGAAGCTTGAACCGCATAATTGCTGCCGGCCATTCCGTAAAAAGCCATTTGGAAGCCGCTGTTATTTTGGAATCCAAGGCCAACCAGCGTGTTGTCCGGCAGAGCCACGGAGAAAGATTGAACCACCGGCGTGGCGGCGGCGTATGAACTGTTGCCCGGTTGCGATGCCGTCACGGTGACGGTTCCATGGCCGGTCAACGTGACAATGTTTCCGCTCAACGTCGCCGGGCCGGAAACGGAGAAGCTCACCAGCAAACCGGAATTCGCCGTCGCATTTAGCGGGAATGGCGCGTCGCCTTGCTTCTGCGGACTTAAAGCGCCGAACGTAATCGTCTGCGGTATTTGGCTGACGTTGAAACTTTGCTGCACCGTTGCGGCGGCGTTGTAATTCGAGTTGCCCGGCTGCCAGGCGATGGCCGTGACCGTCCCGCCACCGAGCAGCGTAACGACATTGTTGCTGCTGATCGCCGGGCCGGACAGGATGTTAAAATACACGGGCAGGCCGGAACTCGTCGTGGCGGCGAGGGCAAAGGGGACATCGCCCGCTGAATGATTGGGAACCGGGGCAAAGGCAATGGACTGATTTGCCCTTGCCACGTTAAAGCTTATATCTACTGGTGTGGCCGGGTTGAATCCATTATTTCCTGCTTGATCAGCTTCCACCGTCACGGCTCCCGCGCCGGTCAGTGTCAGCACATTGCTGACGGACAATACAGCGGGGCCGGAAACGACGTTAAACGTAATAGGCAAACCGGAACTGGCCGCCGCCTCCAGTGTGATCGGCACGTCGCCAAAGGTGTGATTGGCAATCGCGGGAAACGTGATGGTCTGGTTTTGGTTCGTGGTTGGATAAATCACGGTCAACGTATCGCTCCCGCTGTTGCCTGCGGCGTCAAAGGCAGTGACCGTGAGAATGTTTGAACCTGGCAATAATGTGATGCCGCTGACATACCAACCACTGGTGTAAGGCCCGTTCACTTGGCCGCTGCCGCCGCGATTGTTCGCCCATGTGATTGCCGTCACGCCCACATTGTCGTCTGAACCGCCGCCCAGATTCATACTTGAACTTGTATTGGTGTAAGTGGGCAAGGCCCAAGGGGTGGTAATATAAACATCCGGCGCCTGAATGTCTTGTTCTCTCAAAACAACAATTCCGCCGATGTTGTCAGCGGCATAAACAATATTGTCTTGATTCACAGAATCATTAGGAGCGCACAGAGAAACCACATCGGCGACAGAATACGACCGAGTATTGATTGGCGAAGACGGAACACTGATGTCATAAACATATAAACCCGACAATGTGGCTACAAACAATTCGCTTCCACGAACATCCAGGGCATAGGCATAATCACTTGAGGATAACGGACCAACTAGAATGTTTGTAACAATCGCAGGGCTGGTTTGATTCGCTAATGAAACAACGGTCAAGGTGGCCGGCTTGTTTCCAATGAGTGCATATACATAATTGCCGTCACTTGAAGTAATAATCATCGAGGATTGAAGATTCGTAATTATTCCAATTTGTGTGGGTGAGCTAATGTTTGAAATATCCAGAACCCGCAAAGCATAATTGTTTGCAAAATCATCATCGCTGACAATTGCTCTCGTGCCATTGATGGCAACCGTCAACAGTTCGCCTCCCGACGAATCTGAAAAGTCCTTGATCCCCAATACAGTTGGTGAGGAGGGGTTGGAAACATCTACGGCGACAAAACGAGGTTGGTTGGAATTATTCTGACCGACGGCATACAATCTGGCTCCAACCAGTGCCATGCGGGTCGCCCGTATCGTCGAAGAAGGTATGTTTGTAAGAATCTGCGGCGAGCTTGGCGTCGCAATATTGATGACGTCAATTCCGTTGCCTGCTATTACATAAGCCTTTCCATTTCCCGCGACGACCTGTGATGCACCAATGGCACTCAATTGCCCGACCAAACTTGGGTTGGTGGGCAGGGTGACATCGAAGACTTTGAAGTCACCATTACCACTCGCACAACAAAGCGTGTTGCCGGAGATTCCAACGGAAGAAGGAGTTGAAAACAATCCGCCGTCAGTAAATTTGGAAGCGACAGACGGATTGTAAAGATTGGAGATGGCGACGATCTCAAAACCGGATACGCCCGCTGCTATAAATGCATAGTTTCCAGAAACCACAATTTTACTACCGTATGGGTCGGCAAGCACGTGTGGCAAGTTTCCCGAGACAGAAAGTGTATTGCCACTGGCATTAAGTGTATAGAATCCGCGACCATCCAACGATGAGACGGAGTAAACCATGTTATTTACCGCCGCAACCGCTACAGGCTCTGCTACATCGGCAGTCCCTACGACGGTCGGGGCGTTCGTATTTGAAACATCAACGATTTGCAAATAGTGTAAAAAATCCGCCGCATATACATAAGAACCGGATATAGCGATTGAATAAGTGCTTTCTCCAACTGCAACTCCGCCGCGAAGGACTGGGGAGACCGGGTTAGACACGTCAACCAGTTGTAAAAAAGACCCGGTTGTTACATAGGCGAATACCCCGCTCGCCGATGCCTTTACTAAAACCTTTTTCGCCGATCCGCCACACGGAGTAGATGACAGTAAAGCCGGTGACGTTGGGTTTCCGAGATCAAATATCTCAAGCCCTGTGTTCGCATTTGCGTCTGCGACATAAGCCCTGCCTCCATAAATGACAACACCAAATGCATTGGGGTAATTTGTTGACGCATAGAAGCCGCTGATGATTGGTTTTGACGGAGTGCTAATGTCCACCACTTGCAAGCCGCCTTCTCCGTCTGCCACATAGGCATAATGGCCAAGAACCGCTATATCCATGATAATTCCTGGCAATGTTACAGAACCAACCCTTGACGCGCTTGAGGGTGTCGTTACATCAATGACGAGAAGATTTCTTCCTTCACCGACATAAGCGTAATTGCCTTGCACGTCCACACCAAAGCAACTGCCGCCAATAGCACTTACAACATCGAGTTTATTTCCATTAGCCATGCCATACGCAAACCCATTGCTGTTCGTGGCGCTACCACTGGCGGTCTGAACGATTACATTTGTGGAACCATAAATTGCACTGACTGGTGTAGAACAGGTGATTTGTGTAGCGCTGGAAACCATGACGTTTGTGGCCGGTTGGCCGCCCACCAGCACCGTGGCAGGCGCGGTAAAATTCACACCATTAATCGTCATCAAGGTTCCACCTGTCATAGTGCCAATCGGGGGAGAAATGCTGAATATCGCCGGCTGGCCTATAGGTGGCGTGTAGTTGCCAGAGACGACTATGGTTTGCGCGCGTTGAATTGCTACCGTCTGATTGGCCGGGGCAGTCCAGCCGGAAACAGAATCAAAAGTGAGGTTATAATTTCCGACTGGCAACGAAAGGGTTGCTCCATTGCCTTGCGCCACGCCGCCATTGACGTGCCAATGCGCGCCTGCCGTCACTGCGTCTGGCGGCGAAAGTGCCACGGTCAGCAATCCCGGCGTAGTATCGGGCACGCATGTGAGCGTGACATTGGTGACGATGCCGGGCGAAAACGGCACAGAAAATGAAGTGATGCCGTTGGCGCCCAGCCAGCCAGAGACCAAATTCAGCGTAATGGGAAGATAGGCGGTGTATCCAGTGCCGATTTCTTCCGACAAACTGGTGCCACTGGCAAGATGCTGACTTTCGCCAGTCACACTCCAAGTTACGCCGGCATTGACTGCTGTGTCCGGCTTGATGGTGACTGTCATAGTTGCCAAATTCGGATCGCCGGAAGCAAAGTTGGCGGTCACGTTTTTGGCCGTGTTCATTGTAACTATTGTCGGATTGGCCGTGTCGCTGGCATCACCACTCCAACTGGTGAAGTGGTAGCCGGGATTTGCGTAAGCGGTCAGTTGGACGACGGAACCGGAATTATAGACATAAACACTGCCATTCCAAGTGCCGGACGGAGACGGCGTAATCGTTCCATTCGCACTATTCAATGTTAGCGTGTAAGTAGTGGGCGCGATGGCCGTATAGGTGGCACTAGCTGTAGTCTGCGCACTGGCATTGACGGTTACTGGTTGATTGGCGGGTGTTGTGTAACCAGAAACAGGCTTGAAAGAAACTGTGTATTGTCCGGGCGCGAGTGAAATGGGAACGCCGGAATTGTAACAAGTGCCGTTCACCTGCCACTGTGCCCCGACTGCGCTCGATGGAGAAAGATTCACGACCAAGGAGCCAGTTGGGGCAGTCGGCGGCGGATTCACAGTGTAATAGCCCAAATTGGATGTCTGGCTGCCATTAACCACCTGAACCGACCCTTTGCCAATGATCGAAACAATCACATTGTAATCAATTTCATTGGCGCTAACGAAGGTTAACCTTGCAGGGGTAGAAGCAATACTGCCATTGAAAAGCAGTGTAGAGCTGGCGGTAAAACCAGTGCCAATGATTTTTATCGGTTGCTGCGATGCCGATGTCAGCAGCGTGGAAGGGGAAACGGCGGTAATAAAAGGAGCTTGGACAGTTGCCACAAAATCAAGGCGATTCGCAGTTTGAAGTGGAGCGTTGAACGTGCTTTGCGTGAGACTGTTCAATAATTGAATTTTTTCGGACACGTCTAAAATCTGCGTCAAAAAACCAAGCGTATCGCTCGCGGCGTCGAAGAAATTGTCACTTTGGCCGGAAGCAACATATTTCTGTAAAATTTGGCTCAATGCGTCTTTTGCCGTATTACTGTTCTTCATCAAGTCAGCCAAAGCACTTGAGATTTCTAAATAATCTCGATTTTTAACAGCGGTGGCCAATTCGCCGACACTTCCGAGTGAAGAGACTACGTTGTCCAGAACCGGGTCAATAGCTCCGGTCATGTTGTCAAAGGCATCCGACGGAAGCGGGGTTGTGAGAAGGCCGCGCATTAAATAATCCACAGTCAATGCCCCAAAAAGCGCCCGGCATTTTGGATCAAGGTCGGTGTAATCCAACCCAATCGGCGTTGTGACATTAAATTCCAAAAAGCTGCCTGTTCCGAACGACACATTTTGAAAAGTCAGCGTTCCGTTCGGCCCCAAAAGGTAATCGGTGTAAGGAATGCCGGTTGGGAAAGATGTCAAATCTTCTTCCAAATAGACCCACGTTCCAGACGTGTTTGTGATTTGGACATTCACGGTCAGCCGGTTGCCAACCGTTGACGGATTTGAATATGTAAGATTTATCGCAGTTTGATAGCTGTTGGAAGAAGTCAGCGATAAAGTTTGCGCCAAACTCCTGCTTGATGCAAAGACAGTTAAAAGCAGTCCAAGAATTGCGAGCTTTTTTTTTCATGTCGTGATCTTTTGTTGAGTTCTGCCGATTTTTACAGCGCGCGAAAGCAATGTCAAGTCCAACATTTCTCACATGCGAGAAGCCGGGCGGCGCACATTTCCGGCATGGCAGCGTCAATGCAAAAACAACTTGGTCAGTTTCTTCGGAAAAAGCGGGGGGAAATGAGTTATCCCGCTTTTGCGCGAAAAACCGGAATCTCGTCGGCGTCCCTGCATCGGATGGAAATGGGCGGGCAAAATGTGACGCTCAAAACTTTGGAACACATTCTAAAGCGGTTCAAATGCGGCGTGAACGACATTTTTAACGACCGAAATTCTTAAACAAAAGGCAGCGAAGGAAATTTTCTTTCATTCGCCCGCATTGCGCGTATTTTATCGGCATGAAGGCGTTGCAAATAGAATATCCCGAATCGTGGCCTGCCGCCGCCGGTTCGAGCGCGGAGCGGTTTGAGGGCGAGGCGCGCATGGCGCTGGCAACCAAGCTTTTTGAAGTGGGAAGGTTAACCAGCGGGCAGGCGGCACAATTGGCCGGCGTTTCGCGCGTGACTTTTCTTTTAAGCTGCCCGCAGTGGAACGTGCCGGCGGTGAATTGGGATTCGGCTGAACTGGCCGCCGAATTCAAGCCGTTTCGCGTTGCAATTTAATCGTGAGCCGCGTAGAATTGTTTTATGAAAACGATGGCAACGACAGAAAGCAAAGAAGAGACGAAATATCTCGGTCTCATTGAAAATGCCTTGCGGGAATTCAAGGATATTCAAAAGGAACTGCGCCGTGAGCAGATCAAAACGGAGCGTCTCCGTGCTTCTTCCCGCCGCACCATGAGCCAGACTTGGGGAATTCTTCGCCGTGTGGAAGCAACTCTTTGAATTGATCCGGGGCGCTTTGTTCCTCGGCAGGGACGCGGTTGAATTACGCCGCGAGGTTACGCATTTGCGTGAAGAAATGGGTGAAGTCCAGCGGGCGTTGAATCAAATGGCCCATGATTTTGAGCATCTCGCCGACCGCGAAAAATTGGAGCGCGAGAAGCTCGTCCTGCAATTGGAAAATGCGATGCTTCGGCTTGAACGTCGTTTGCCACCGGGCAAAAGAGAATAGCAGACGAGATGTCTTGCCTTCATCCGATTTCGGCGCGACAAGCCCGCGCCACCTGAATTTTCTTTCATTCATCCTCGTTGCGCGTATTTTGTCTGGCTCTTGAACAATGGATTCAGCGCACATTAGAAATTTCAGCATCATTGCCCACATTGATCACGGCAAGACGACGCTTTCCGACCGCCTCCTGCATCGCACCGGCACGATTGTCACACGCGCAACGTAGGACAGCGCTTCCAGCCTGTCTTTGGATTTTTAATTGTTAGATGGAGACAGGCTCGACGCCTGTCCTGCGATCTGGCGAAGTTGAATCTCGAAATCATTCCCGCATCAACAAGATTGACCTCGGCCACGCGGACGCGCCCTTTCGATTCAGTTCAACTGTGGCGGGCGCGGCGAAGAAAATTATTTTCCGACGCCTGCAATCAGGGGTGCGCCAAACGGAAAAACTTTCATGGCCCAGAGACTGTTTGGCACGAATCTCACGAATTAAACACAAATTGACGCTGACAAATTTTCCGCGTAAAATTCTCCCATGAGTTACAAAACGCTGGAAGTGGAACTGGAAAACGGACACGTGCATCCGTCCGGCGCGGAGACGCTGCCGTCAAAGGCGCACGCGCTGCTGACCATTCTGATCCCGACCGGAAAGGCCGAAGCTCCCGGCGGCAATCTCGCCGACCATGTCTCCGGTTTGGCCGGCATCGGGCGTGGCGAACACTCCGACCTTTCCATCAACAAGGCTCATCTCAATGACTTTGGCCGATGAAACCGGTCATCTTTGACACCGGTCCGCTCGTGGCGTGGTTTTGCCCGCGAGACAAACATCATGCCTGGGCGCGCCAGACCTTCGCGCAAATCCCCGCAGGCGGCCTGATTTGCGAAGCTGTGCTGGCCGAAGTCTGTCACCTCGTTGCAAAAGATGGTATCGCTCGCGGCAAAGTTTTGGAATTTGTGGAGCAAGGCGGGCTGACGCCGGTTTTTCTCGGCGGCGAATTTCCCGTGTTGCGCGAATTGCTCAATCGTTACGCCGACACGCCCATGGATTTTGCGGATGCCTGCATTGTCCGTCTGGCCGAACTTCACGCGGATGGCACAGTCTGCACGACCGACGGAGATTTCCGGTTTTTCCGAAAAAACGGTCGCGAACCGATTTCCTTGCTGGCCCCATTCGCGTCCTGACAACGGAAACTTCGCGCAATGCAACTGCCGGATGATTTTCGGTAAAAATTAAATCTTCCGCCCGCCGCGAAATAAAAAGCCGCTACGGTTGCCCGCAGTGGCTTTATTAAAATGTGTTTCAATACTTGGAAACCCTTTAGGGGGAAAATTATTTTCCGCCGCCTGCAATCAGGGGTGCGTCAGACGGTAAAACAAATTTCCCGTCGGAGAAGTGATGGTGATGAAATTGTTCGTGCCGTCATTTGAAATGCCGCCGCTGGTCGTCCAATTTGCCGTGGACAGATTGGAATTTTGTTGCAACACAAAACCGGTTGATGGATATGGCCATGAAATTTTCACGCTGTTTCCCGAATGTGTTATAACCAATGCAGGTGAGCCGATGGTTTGCACGACGGAAATCAAACTCCAGAAACCGCCGGTCAGGGAATAATTTCCGCCGGACATGGTGTTGTTGGCACTGGCATCCGGCTGGCCGATGGTGCCGCTCACAGAATAAACACTGCCGGTGCTCGTGCCGCCGCCGCCGGCGACTTTATACCAGTCAATCGAGTATTGCTGGGCGAAGCTGACCATTGGAATCAGCAGACTGAAAATTAAAATAAACTTTTTCATTTTGTCACATTCCTAATAGTTAATGCTCACATGTTCAATAGGGAAAAAGATTAAAAGAGCAAAAATCAAAGCCCCATCACACACCGAAAGCCAATTGTGTCGTCGGCGTAGTTCGGGTTGAGGTCGTTGGTGCGATAGGCACAGCGCAATCGGATGGCGCCGCTGCTCCACTGGCCGCCGCGCAACACACGGAGGCTCCCTATTGTCGGTCCGTTTGGATTCGTGTTGGTTGGTTGACCATACGGTGTCCCATACCAATCCCAACACCATTCATAAACATTCCCTGCCATGTCATAAAGCCCATACCCATTCGGAGCAAACGAACCCACCGGACTGGTCGCCGGTGACGTGCCTCCAACAATCCCGACCGCGTTATATCCGTTCGGCCCAAAATCGTAACTGTAAATGGCGGTAAATCCGTTATAGTTGGCCAGGCTTTCATCAATGTTGTTGCCCCACGGAAACCGCTGCCCGCTCAACCCGCCCCGCGCGGCCTTCTCCCATTCCGCCTCCGTGGGCAGCCGGAATCCATTGGCGGCGGGATTCACATAGACCGTATAACTTTCCAAGTTGGTGTAAATATGCGTGTATCCCGCATCCGTGTAATATACCGGGGTGCGGCCCGCCTGCTGGGAACGCGCATTGCACCACTTCACACAATCAAACCAGTCCACCGTTTGCACCGGGTTGTTCGCCGCCTTGCCCGCACCGGCATTCACAAAGCCATAGCCGCCTTGGTTCGTCGCCCAATAATAGACTGACTTCCATTGGCTGTAAGACACCGGCTTCACGTCCATGTAAATCGCGGACACCGTGATGTTCGTGGTGGGCGTGGCGTCGCTCTCGCCATCCAGACTGTCCCCCATGCTGAAGGTTCCCGCCGGAATGAGCGCCATGCCGTTGGGAATCGCCAGCGTTGCGGCGATCACATTGGTCAACCCGCCGCCGTTGCCGTTGAAGGTGCCGGTCAGGCTCACGCTGCTTTGATTGTTTGTCACCACTGCGCCCGGCAATTGCGCGAGCGGAACCGTGCCGCTCAATTGCGTCGCCTGAAGACTGGTCAGCCCGCCGCCGTTGCCATTTAAATTGCCGGTGAACGTGCCGGTCAAATTCACGCTGGTCGCATTATTCGTCACCACCGCGCCCGGCAATTGCGCCAGCGGGATAGTGCCGCTGGAAAGGTTGTTCGCGTTCAGCGAAGTCAGGCTCGCGCCGCCGCCGGAAAAAGCGCTGGCCGCGACCGTTCCTGAAAAATTCGGACTGGCTGGCAGCGCGCCGTTCGCAATCGTGCCGCTCAATTGCGCCGCCGGAACCGCGCCGGTGACATTGCCCGCCGTGTTCGCAAAAATGGCATACGGCATCGGCATCACGCCTTGCAGCGGCGACAGCACGGTGTAGCTGCCCGCATTATTTGTTTTCACGTCCACTTCCAGCCAGTAATTGCTGCCGGTGAAAATGCCCGCGCCAAAATCAATCGCCACGGTGAACAGCCCGTTGGTGGCGGGAATGGCATTGGTCAGATAACTTGAGCCGGCCGGCGTGTTGCCGAGCGAGTCGGCATACAACTTGAACCGGAAATCATATCTGCCATTGGCAGGATTCGCGCCGTCATTGAGCCGGCCTTGATAGGTGAACGCCGTGCCTTGGGCGTGCAGGGTCGAGAGTTGAGAGTTGATGGTCAATAGCGCGAGCAGCGCAATGAGCAGGCTTTTGATTTTCATGGATGGAATCGGGTTGTTTGTTGAACTTGGGGAAATTTTTTATGGCTTGCCGGAATGATTGCGCGAGTTCCGGCGACGGTTGAAAGATTCTGGCAACGATTGAAGGAGTTCGCGGAACGGCTGCGAGAGACTTGGGGACGGCTAAAGGATTCCGCTGCTTGTTGCGCGGTTGCGCGGTTGCGCGGTTGCGCGGTTGCGCGGTTGCGCGGTTGCGCGGTTGCGCGGTTGCGTTGATTTTACAGTATGTTCTGAATCCTGTCATGCGTCGCACTTGGCACTTTTTAGAAATGGCTGGCTGGTGTCAACATTTTTCGCAAAAATATTTTCAGGGGTGAAGCATTGTGCATCGGGCGGGTCGTCCGATGCGGCAGGCGAGACGCCCGCGCGGCTTGAATTTTCTTTCATTCATCCGCGTTGCGCGTATTTTGTCCGCATGAAGGCGATGCAGATAGAATATCCTGAATCTTGGACGGCTTCGGCGGGTTCAAGTCCTGAACGCTTTGAAAACGAGGCGCGCATGGCGCTGGCGATGAAGCTGTTTGAAATGGGACGGCTGACCAGCGGTCAGGCGGCGCAACTGGCCGGAGTTTCGCGCATGGCTTTTCTGTTCAATTGCCCGCAATGGAACGTGCCCGCCGTGAATTGGGACGCCGCCGAACTTGCCGCCGAGTTCAAGCCGATCCTCCCGTGAGCCGGATCATCTGCAATTCAGGGCCGTTGATTGCGCTCGGCATTCTTGCCCGGCTGGACATCCTGAAATCACTCTTTGACGAAGTGCTTGTTCCCGAAGCGGTGCAAAAGGAAATCGAGCAGGGCGGAATAAAATTATCGGGCTTGGAAGATTTCCGGCGCGGGCTGGATTCGCATTGTGCCGCTCAAGGAAAAGCGCGACGAACTGCTGGAATCGTTGCTGGACATCGGCGAGGCGGCGGTCATCAGCCTCGCGCGCGAATAAAAGGCGTCGCTGGTGCTGATTGACGAACGCAAGGCGCGCAAAGTCGCCCGCGATATTTACGGACTGCAACCCATCGGCACGGCGCGAATTCTTGTTGAAGCCAAAAAGAAAAATCTATTGCCGGACATCGTCTCGCAATTTCAAAAGCTCCGGCAGGAGGGTTATTGGATTCACGATTCGATTGTGAAAACTGCCTTGCGTGAAGCCGGAGAGGTTTGAATTTTCTTTCATTCATCCGCGTTGCGCGTATTTTGTCTGGCTCTTGAACAATGGATTCAGCACACATAAGAAATTTCAGCATCATCGCGCATATTGACCACGGCAAAACCACGTTGTCCGACCGTTTGCTGCACCGGACGGGAACGATTGCGACTCGCGATATGTCAGATCAATTGCTCGACGCAATGGATTTGGAACGGGAAAGGGGAATTACGATCAAAGCCCATCCCGTGACGATGTTGTATAAAGCAAAAAACGGGGAAACGTATGAATTGAATCTCATAGACACGCCCGGCCACGTTGATTTCGCCTACGAAGTGTCGCGCAGCTTGAGCGCGTGCGAAGGCGCGTTGCTGGTGATTGACGCGGCGCAAGGCGTCGAGGCGCAGACGGTGGCAAATTATCATCTCGCGGCGAAGTTGAATCTCGAAATCATTCCCGTCATCAACAAGATTGACCTCGGCCACGCCGACGTGCCGCAGGCGAAGCGGCAGTTGGAAGACGTGCTGGCGATTCCCAGCGAATGGGCGATTCCGTGCAGCGCGAAGGAAGGCATCGGCATTGAGGATATCCTTGAAGCGATTGTCGCGCGCATTCCGCCGCCGAAGCCGACGGGCGAACCGAGTTTGCAGGCGCTGGGCTTTGATTCTTATTTCGACACTTACAAAGGCGTCGTCACGCACGTGCGCGTCTTCAACGGCGAATTGAAAGCCGGTCAGATGGTGAAGCTGTTGCACTCGGGCAAAACCGTCGAGGTTAAGGAAGTCGGCAGCTTCAATCCGAAACCTTACACGCGCGAGAAACTCGAAGTCGGCGAGACGGGCTATTTCACGGCGAACATCAAGAGCGCGGCGGAAGTGAAAATGGGTGACACGATCACCGACGCGCGAAATCCGTCGCCGGTGCTGCCGGGCTTCAAGGAAATTCATCCGATGGTGTTCAGCGGAATTTATCCGATCAACACGGCGGATTACGAGGCGTTGAAATCTTCGATGGGAAAATTGAAGCTGAACGATTCCGCGTTCGTTTATTCCTCGGAAACATCCGTCGCGCTCGGCTTCGGTTTTCGCTGCGGCTTTTTAGGATTGTTGCACTTGGAAATTGTGCAGGAACGTTTGCGCCGCGAATACGACATGGACATCATCGCGACGTATCCGAGCGTGGTCTATCATGTGACGCTCTCGGACGGCACGCGCAAGCAGGTGGACAATCCGGCCTTCATGCCCGACGTGACGTTCATCGAAAAAATCGAGGAGCCGATGGTGAAGGCGTTCGTGATTTGTCCGAACGAAAATATCGGCGACATGATGGCGCTGATTTCCGAAAAGCGCGGCGCGGTTGACCACACGGAAACGCTCGACGCGAAGCGCGTGATGCTCACCAGCCTGATTCCGTTGAACGAAATCCTGATTGATTTTCATGATCGCATCAAAAGCATCACGCGCGGATTCGGTTCGATGGATTATGAGCCGGCGGATTACATGGCAAGCGACATGGTGAAGCTCGACATGCTCGTCAACGGCGAGCCGATGGACGCCTTTTCGTGCATCGTCCATCGCACGAAGGCAGAGGGCAGGGGACGCACGCTGGCGGAAAAACTCAAAGAGGTAATTCCTCGCCAGCAATTTCAGGTGAAGATTCAAGCGGCCATCGGCGGAAAAATCGTCGCATCGGAAACCATCAGCGCCTTCCGCAAAGACGTGACGGCGAAATGTTACGGCGGCGACGTGTCACGCAAACGCAAGTTGCTGGAGAAGCAGAAAGAAGGCAAAAAGCGGATGAAATCCATCGGCAACGTGAACATCCCGCAGGAAGCGTTCATTGAAGTGTTGAAGGCGTGAAATGAAGGCCGGATGAAAATGGATTTGAATTCTTTTCAAAGAACGGCATTTCATGTAGATTGCAACCATGACTTGGGAGAAAAACATTTCGCGCTGGCGAAAATTGAAACCGGCGCAGCGCAAAGCCCGCCGCTGGGCGGATGTGCCGCGCCAGGTCGCCGACAGCATGGCGTTTGAAGGCGAGCCGGTGAATTTGGAATGGCTCAAGACTCTACACAGCCGCCGCACGCCACGCGCTTCATAGAAACGCCGCGCGGCGTTCTTTCCTACTCGCAACTCGCGCCGTTGCTCGCCGAGCGCGTGCTCAAAATCCAGCAGGACATCGAGGACTCGCTTTTCGCCGGTCTTCCGCTGGATGAATCCCTGCTGCTGGGTTTTCATAGCGGCATTTGCGGCGATCTCACGCCGGATTGGGCGGCCAGGTTTCGCGACGCGGAGGTTCGCGTGGGCGAACATCATCCGCCGCCGCCGCATCGGGTGCCGCAATTGATGCGCGACTATTTTGGCGATTTGAATGCGCGAATCGCCGCGTTGAACAATGATCCGCTGCTTCTCGAACTGCTGGCGTTCGCGGAAGGACGGCTTTTATCCATCCATCCGTTCGCTGATTTCAATGGCCGCTTGACCCGTCTCTTTTTGACGGAATTGCTCCGCCGGCTGGAATTGCCGAATGTTGAACTGGCGCCGACGGAAGGAACAAACCGGGCAAAATACCTTCAAGCCCTTCATGCGGCGGACAGGCTCGACTGGCAACCGCTGATTGCGCTGTGGGAAACGCGGCTTGCGGCAACGTGAACATTCCGCAGGAGGCTTTCATCGAAGTGTTGAAGGCATAAACAAGACTAAAATCCTTTCACGCAGCGAAAGCCATAGAAGCCCTGGACGGCGTTTGGATAATCGGCAGCGCGGCCGGAACAACGCGCATTGCCGGCGTAGCCATTCCAGCAACCGCCGCGTATCACGCGATAAATCCCGGAAGTCGTTCCTTTGGGATCATTACCTCCGGCGTATGGCATTCCATACCAATCCCAACACCATTCGAATACATTTCCAGCCATATCATATAATCCGTAGCCGTTCGGCGCAAAATATCCCACTGGACTCGTATAAGGAAATCCTCCGGGCGCGAAAGTAGCATTGTAACCGTCCGGGCCAAAATCATAACTATCAACAGCGGTGGCTCCATAATAATTAGCCTGGCTTTCGGAAATTGTGTTACCCCACGGAAATCGTTTCCCGTTCAATCCGCCGCGAGCCGCCTTTTCCCATTCTGCTTCTGTAGGCAATCGATAACCATTGTTCGTCCAATTTACATACGGAACCATTTCTCCATTCGTATAAACTTGAGTTAATTCAGCATCCGTATAATACACTGGCGTCAAACCGTCCTGTTGTGAACGCGCATTACACCACTTCGCCGTGTCAAACCAATCCACCATTTGCACCGGCTCATTCGCCGCGCGCCCTGAACCAGCATTCACAAAACCGTAGCCCCTTTTTGTGGCCCAGATATATACTGATTGCCATTCATCGTAACTTACCAGATTCACGTCCATATAAAATGCCGACACCATTGCATTCGTTGGCATGGCATCGCTTTCGCTATCCAAAACGTCGCCCATTGTAAATGATCCGGCGGGAATGAAGGTCATATCAGCCGGTGGATTGAAGGAAACAAGCAGATTTGTATTAACACTGTTGGTAACAGGAATCTGAACATAATCCACCCAATTGGTTCCGCCCGGCAAAAATGAAGCGGTCTGAACAGTATAAGTTTCGTTCGTCTGGGCATTGCTCCAAACAATTGCGCCATCCGGTCGAAACTCACTGATTGTTGTTGATGCGGGTCCAAAAATGCGGAAAAAATGTGTTTCCTGGGCAATTCCCAAATGATTTTCCGCCAGCAACATCAAAACAATGAAAACACCATATTTAATATTCATAAAGATTTTTAGATTCTGTTTACAATTTGCGCCAAAGCAAAACATTTTTTCGATACTTAACGCGAATTGACGCTGCCGATTTTTTCGCGTAACTTTTTGCCATGAGCATTACTGCTGTCATTGACAAGGGAACAATTAAACTTCCTAGAGATGTTCCGTGGAAGTCGGGCACGGTCGTGCGCATTGAACCCGTGGACGAGCAACCGCCCACGCTTTTGGACGTTCTCAAGGAATTTGACGGCATGGCAGATGATTTGCCCGCTGATCTCGCGGTCAATCTCGACCATTACGTTCACGGTCATTCCCGAGCATGAACATTGTCTTTGCCGATGCTTTTTATAGCATGGCCGAACCGGCGCGACCAGCGCCAGTCGCATTGCTTAAATAAATTTGTGAAAATTCGCGTGATTCGTGTCCAAGAAAAACATTTATGATTCGCTGGCTGTTTTCTAAAACGATTCGTGAGGCGTGCGTCGCGCGCAAACATGTCCGCCGGTTGCTCAACGCTGCAGCGTGACGCGCTTTCGCCGCAGGCAATCGGCGCGGTGACTGCCGCGCGGAATGAATTGGAAGCCGCCAGTGCTGGCGGCCCTTGCCGTATCAAAAAGATTACTGATCAGGCCTTCCGGCGCTTGACACGCCACATCAGGCCCAGCCCGCTCAATCCGCCCAGCAGACCCAAGGCGGCCGACGAAGGTTCGGGGATAGTCACGATGAGTTGACCGTTGGCGGCGATGGTTGCGTTGGCATTAACGCCGTTGGCTTGAATGTCAGCCAGTTGGGCCGTAGTCAACCCGGTGGCATCCGTGCCGAATTTCAAAAAGTCAAAACTCGGATTAAAATTGAGCAGGTTGAGAGTGCCGGACCAGGTCGCGGTCGAACTGTTGGCAAAATCCACAATGCTCGGACCGGCGCCGAAATCAATGTATGAGGTGCCCGCCGCCAGGCTGATCTGGGTGGACGCCATGATATGGTTGAAACCGCCCGGGTTCAAGGTGCCACCATTCATCGCCAACATGCTGCTGCTGGCAATCGCATTGGCCACGCCAAGCTTGAGGGTGGCGGGGCCGCTAATGGTCGTGGGGCCGGTGTAGGTGTTGACTCCAGAAAGCACCAAGGTTCCGGCGTTTGCTATGGTAAGTCCGCTGGTGCCGCTGATGACGCCGCTAATCCTGTCCACCGTGGTCGCTGTCGCCGACGTGTTGAGGGTGGTCGTTCCCGAAGACGGCAGAGTAACCGTGCCGGTAAAGGTCGTGCCCGGAGCGCCGGCCACGGGATTGCCGCCAGCCAGATTTATATTACGGTTTGGCGCGGTGAAGAAAATGTTGTTGGCAATGGTAAGCGCGGAAGAAGAACTGTTAACGAGTGCCTGGGCATTGCCATTCACGATAATGGGGCCGGTGCCGAACGAATTGTCATTGTTGTAATAAGTAACCTGACCTCCGGTAACTTCGGTTCCACCCGCGTAAGTGTTGTTACCAAACAAAGAGAGGGAACCGGCCAACTGTTGGTCTATTCCGCCGGCACCGACAATCGGGGCATTGATAATCACACTTGAAGCTGAACCATTGACAAGGAATCCTTGGACGTTGTCACCATCAAAATCACTGGTGCCACCGACAGTGGTGACATTCAAATCACCGGAGCCGGCACCATTGATGGTCAAAGTCGAGCCAGACACCGTGTCATACAATCCAGCCATGCTCTCATCGGCATTGACGGTGACCGTATAAGCGCCGGTCGAGAAAAATCTCGCAAAATCTCCAGCCACCCAGTTGCCGGTGGCAAGTGTGCCGCCTGATGCCGTGGCCCAATTTGGATCATCCCAAGAGCCGCTCGATCCGTAGCCGGCCGTTGCGCCGTTTTGATCAAAATAAAGGCTCGTAGCCGCCTTCGCATTATTCGCCAGCAACGAAACCAGCAGGCACAAACCAGCCGCGATGAAGCGGAGCGAGTTCAAGACGATGTTTTTCATGGAAATAATACTGTGAATGGTTTTAATGTTCGTGCGTAAAGTTGATCAACCTTATCGGAAGGGACGGTTGGATGCAAGGAAAAATGCAAAAATGCGATGTTTGACGGCGATAATTCGCAAGGCGGAGGAAATTATCTTTCATTCGCCCGCGCTGCGGGTATTTTGTCCGCGAAGTAATTTGTGAAAATTCACCTGCCGCGCCGGGCGCGAGCGTGGCGGGTGAATTCGTGTCCCCCAAAAAACGTATGATTCGCCGCTTTTTTTCCAAAACGATTCGTGATGCGTGCGCGATGTGCAAACACGTTCAACGATTGCTCAACGCGCAACGCGACCTGCTTTCGCCACCGACCGTTGCCGGCGTTCAGATTCCCTTGAATGAATTGAACGCGGCGATCAAGGACGGGCACAAAGACCGCATCAACCTCAAGGCCGGTGAATTGCAAGCCGCCGCCGAGAAGTGGCTCAAACCGCATCCCAATGCCACCTGGCGCGAGAATGTGGAAGTGCTGCTCGTCGCGCTCGCGGTGGCGATGGCGATCCGCACGTTTTTTTTGCAGCCGTTCAAGATTCCCACCGGCTCGATGCAGCCGACGCTGTTCGGCGTGACATCGGTGCCGGATTTCAGTCAAAGCACCATTCGTTTCTGGGCGCAATATGCCAGGCCCGCCGCGTTTGAAGCCGACCTCAAGGAGCAGGCCCGGTTGCGGGACGCGTTGCAAATTCCCGCCGGCCGGCGGCGCGTCAAAGAATGGTTCAAGGGAAATTCCTTTGTCCACGTCGTCGCCCAGACGGATGGCACAATTGACCAGATCAGCCCGATGACCACCTTTCTGATTTTTAACCTCAAGCAGACGCTTTGGATCAACGGCGTGGCGCATACGATCTGGTTTCCGCCGGACTTCGGCGAACAAACGCTGGCCAGCCGCGCGGCGTTGAATCGCGACCATGTCTATCACCGGGGCGAGGACATTGTGAAAATGAAAGTCGGTGCCGGCGACCATCTGTTTGTGGACCGGCTGACTTACAACTTCCGCAAGCCGCAGCGCGGCGAGATTGTGGTGTTCGCGACGGCGGGGACAGCCATTCCGCAACAGGATCAATTTTACATCAAGCGGCTGACGGTGCTGCCGGGCGAACGCGTGCAAATTGGCGACGACCGGCATATCCGGATCAACGGCCAGCGGCTCGACGCCGCCACGCCGCATTTTGAGAATGTCTATGGTTTCGATCCAGGCAGGCCGCCGCACGACAGCCAGTATTCCGGCCATCTAAACAATACCGTGGCCGAAGCTGACGATATTTACCCAAACATCGCGCCACTGATTCCCGATGCAGAAACGGTTTTCACCAACCGCGCGGATTCCTACATGGTTTTCGGCGACAACACCTGCGACAGTTTCGACTCGCGCGCGTGGGGCTCGTTCCCGGCCAAAAATATCATCGGAAAATCATTTTTTGTCTATTGGCCGTTGACTGACCGCTTCGGCTGGGGCAACCGATGACATTTCCAATTTTCCATTGCCAATTGCCAATTTGGAAATGGAAAATCGGCAATTGAAAATGAAAGAAACCGTTCTCATCACCGATTTGGTGGCATTCAACTGCGGGCGCAATTATTTTTGCGCGTCTTCCGGCATCGGGCTGGAAACCGGCGGATGATTTTGCAGGCGACACTCATCACCGGGTCAAAATGTTGAGGAAATGAAAATGAACCATTCTGATCGTATCTTGTCTGTTATTCGGCACGCGAAGGTTGTAATTTGAATTCACATGATATTGCGCTGGCTTTTTTCCAAGACCGTCCGCGAGGCGTTGACGGTTCACAAACACTACCGCCGCCTGCTTGCGGCGCAGTGCGACCTCCTTTCGCCGCCAGCCATCGGGGCGGTGCAATCAAAACTGAATGAGTTGGGCGCGGCGATCAAGGAAGGCCATAAAGGCCGCATCAACATCAAGGCCGAGGAATTGCAGTTTGCCGCCGCGAAATGGCTCAAGCCGCATCCGCATGCCGCGTGGCGCGAGAATGTCGAGGTGCTGCTCGTCGCGCTCGCGGTGGCGATGGGCATTCGCACTTTTTTTGTGCAGCCGTTCAAAATTCCCACCGGCTCGATGCAGCCGACGCTATTCGGTGTGAACTCGACGCCGGATTTCGGGCCGGTCTTTTTGCTGGCAAATTTGAATGCGGATTCGGTGACGATTCGCAAAGCCTTCGACCAGCAAATGCAGGCGCAAAAATCCCTGGTCATTCCCACCGGCTGGGAACGGGTCAAAACATGGTTCGAGGGCGTTTCGTATGTTCATGTCGTGGCGCAATCCGATGGGGTGATTGATTCCGATTCCTTGGGGCGGCTGGAGAAAATTCTGATTTTTAACATCAAACAATCAATTTCACTTGGCGGAGTGGAACACACCATCTGGCTCCCGCCGGATTTTGGCGAATCGGACATTGCACATCGTGCGGGCTTGTTCCCCGGCAGAACCTATCACAAAGGTGAGGACTTGGTGAAATTGCGCGTGCATGCCGGCGACCATCTGTTTGTGGACCGGCTGACTTACAATTTTCGCAGGCCCGAACGCGGCGAAATCGCGGTCTTTGAGACCAAGGGCATTCACAATCCGCGCATGGCACAGGACGAATTTTACATCAAACGGCTCGTGGCGCTGCCCGGCGACCGCGTGCAAATTGGCGACGACCGGCACCTCATCATCAACGGCCAGCGGCTCGATGCCTCGACGCCGCATTTTGAAAATGTCTATGGCTTTAATCCCAGCCAGCCGCCGCGCGACAGCCAGTTCTCCGGCCACCTCAACGATACGATCGCGGATAAATATGGGATCAATGTGCGGCCCTACATCGAATTGGCGCCGTTGTTTCCCGACGAGGAAACGGTTTATACCAACGTGCTGTTTGAAGTGACCAATTCCGCGACCGGCGATATTGGGCCGATTGATTCCTACATGGTCATGGGCGACAACACCTGCAACAGTTTTGACTCGCGCGCGTGGGGGCCGTTTCCCGCCCGAAACGTCATCGGCAAATCATTCTTTGTCTATTGGCCGCTCACCTCGCGCTTCGGCTGGGGCAACCGGTGACTTGCAGAATATCTGTAGCGGCGCTCTGTGAGCGCCGCTTAACAGGAAAATTTGCAGGAACAACATGGCGGTCACAGACCGCCGCTACAAAATGAGACCTCTGCAAAAGCCGCCTTTGGTTGTAGCGGCGGTCTGTGACCGCCGTGATTTGCTCGAAATCATCATGCTTCGGCGCTCACAGAGCGCCGCTACAGGGCTTTTGCAGAGGTCTCAAAATATGAAAGAAACCGTTCTCGTCACCGGCGCGTCGTCCGGCATTGGATTGGAGCTGGCGAAATGTTTTGCCGCCGGCCAGTCCAATTTGATTCTCGTCGCGCGCAACACGGCGGCGCTGGAAACGCTCGCCGCCGAACTCCGCCGCGAACACGGAATTGAAGTTCACGTCGTCACGGCGGATTTGGCGCGCCCGGACTCGCCGCAGAAAATTTTTGACGAGTTGAAGGGCAGGGGAACCGTCGTGGACGTGCTGGTCAACAACGCCGGCTTCGGACTGCACGGTGGTTTTGCGGAACTGCCGCTGGCCCGGCAGCTTGAAATCATCCAGGTCAATGTCGCGGCGCTCGTCGCGCTGACCGGACTTTTTTTGCCCGGCATGGTGCAGCGCAAAAGCGGCGGCATCCTGAACGTCGGCTCCGTCGCCGGATTTTTGCCCGGCCCGAACATGGCGGTTTATTACGCGAGCAAGGCGTTCGTGCAATCGTTCAGCGAGGCGCTGTTTGAGGAATTGCGCGGCACCGGCGTCGGCGTCACCAATCTTTGTCCCGGCCCGACGGAATCCAATTTCTCGCAAATCGCGCGCACCTATCAAACGCGGACAATGCCGATCGCCAAAATGTCCGCCGCCGAAGTTGCCGCCGCCGGCCACCGCGCCTTCCGCGCCGGTCGTTGCGTGAACGTGCCGGGAGCCAAAAACTTTTTCCTGGCGCAACTCACAAGAATTCTTCCGCGTGCCACCATCCGCAAAGTCGTTGGCCGATACAACCGGTTGAAATAGTTCCGCGTTGCGGGATTTGAAGAAACCCATTTGGGACTGGCTGGAAGCCGACCCAGCTATCCAAGGCCCTTTCGATTTCGGGGTTCGGGTTTGGTGAAATGAATGGAAAAGCAGCCGGAACGATTTTCCGTTCCGGCTTTGTCTTTCAACGTTTAACCCATCCTCACATCGCCATGTGGCTGATCGGGTCGCTCCAGTCGCTGTATCCCGTGCTGCCGCCAATCGCGCGCGCCTGCACCGAATAAACCTGCCCCGGCGTCAAACCCGGCAGCACGATGCCGCGCGTGTAGGGAAATATGCCCGCCGGCGTCCAGCCGCCGCCATTTTTGATTTGCACTTCAAACGATCTGGCATTGACCAGCGGCTGGATCCCGAGGATCAACTGCGTTGTCATGCCATTGTCCAGGCCGGCAATGGCCGGCGCGGGCAGTTGCGATTGCGCGCGGTTGGTGCTGGCGATGCCAAAACCCGATGACAGCAGCGTTGACAAATTATGGCTGGCCATCCCTTGCACATAACTCGCCTCCTGCCGCAACAAGTCTTCCAATGCCGTGCGCGCCTCATTTTTGACGGCCGTCAACTGCACGCCGCCCTGCGCCGCCGCCAGCAGCGCGTCGTGAAACGCCTGCTGCGCCGCGCCGAGCGCCGGCAGCGGAACCAGCGGCGCGGGAAACGCCGCGTTGCCCGTGAGATTGACCACGATGTTGCCCGCAAACTCATCCAGATCCGAATCCGACAGGCTTGTGAATGACAACAATACTCGATAATTTAACATACTTTGCTCACTTTCTTTTTAAGGGAACCGCCCGGCCGGACCGTTATGGCCAGGTTGCGGGAAGTCCGTGCGTGATGGTAGGCATAAGTTGTGCCAATGATTTTGTGGGCAAAAGCAGCCATTTTCCTTGTAAGGAAAATCTTCAGGCATATAAGAACTATCATTTCTCTTGTAATGAAAACCGCTGGCGGTGGAAGAACAATCATTTCCCCTGCAATGAAAATCTTCAGGCATATAAGAACAATTATTTCCCTTGTAAGGAAAACCGCTGGTGATGGACGATCAATCACGTTCCATGGAATTAATAAGTCAAACCATCCAATGAAAATCATGGTTCTCCCGTCAACCACGACTTTTCATGGAAGAAAAATCATTTTCCAAGGCGGTTCAAACGCTGACTGCGGTTGATTTGCGGCCAGACCCGCTGATGTGCCCGGTCAAAAACCAAAAA